>OATA01000069.1_pt1 | contig 146331 bp, 112 predicted proteins | sample 1516451 | NCBI WGS metagenome assembly OATA01 (sample SAMEA2579905, study PRJEB22360) | human gut metagenome | biome: human gut; feature: human-associated habitat; material: faeces | place: Denmark | collected 2008/2010 | reverse complement strand
CCTTATAGAATGATAAATGTCACCTTATAAGGTGACATTTATCATTCTATAAGGTGACCATTGTCCCGTTACAACAGGACGACCACCCGACTGCATAAAAAGTCACTAGTTTCTGCACTGAAAAGTCTTAATCTATGCACTGAAAGACCTTAAATACAATGAAGAATAATGGAAACGTTATTGATGCGTTATATAAAGAATATTAGGAACTTTCCGTTCTCCGGCATGGTCAAACCGCCCATTGTCACAAGGATAATTAACGACTCCATTATCCGATGCACCGGACAACCAAAGAGTAGTAGATCCACCTCCATCCAAATTTAATGCATCCTCACCTCCTAAAACCCGGATCAGATGTGCCAATTCCGGAATATTCACTCCTCCTGCTTGTTCAGGAAAACGCCCGTCTACCGTTATCAACAGGACTTTTCCATCCTTAGTAGTAGCAACAGCACTACGAGGGTGCTTCGTCCGGATAAAATTCGGTTCACACGAGTTCCAATCACAAACCTGTCCGTCTTTCAACATTAACGGACCGGAAGCTAGTATCGTACCTGCTTTGCCTTTATAATTCTTTTCTATCTGTTTGTTCCAAGGAATTAATTTCATTCCCCTTTTGCGCACACTAATGGCTCCTGTGACACGCTGTTTAAACTCACTCTGCAGCGTTGTATCAATAACTTGGCGATCCGTCTTCAGGAAACAGACCGAGTTTCCCCGTTTCATGTCAAAATAGGAGCCATTAATGGCTACAATGGCGTTATATTCAGAAGCAATCTTACTTGTTTCTTTCATTTTATCCGAAACGGCAACACCGACTTTCAAACCTGCAACAGGATCAATTTCTATCAGGCTGATAGATTGGGGACCTTGATATAATTGAGGGATAGAAGCATACTTATATACAATTCCTTTTTGAGGATTTTCTATCTTCCAACAAGCAGATACAATTGCCAATGAATCCGCTACTGTCTGCCCTTTTACTATTCCAATGGAGCACACAGCCAGGATAACGACGATTAACAAGTTTTTCTTCATAAACTAACGAATAAATGTGTTAAGTATAATATATATTAGTCTTAATGACCAGTAATATCCGTATTATAATCTTCCCGATTATATTGCCATAACAGAATAGGATATCCTTTCGCATTTACCTTGTAATACCATGAGTTTCCCCATCCTGCATCAAGGTAGTTCTGCATATTCGATAAGAACTCCTTCGACTTAGTTTCCCCATCGTGGGGTTGCTTCACACCGACTAATTCACCGGAAAATTCGGTTTTAGGTACTCCGGCATTCAAAATCTTCATATCGTCTGTTGCCCAACAATCAACAACCGTCATATTAGCTGCTCCCATGAAGGCGGCAATACGCCCCAAATTTACACCATTTTTCTTGTTTTCCACTAATTTATTCAAAGCAACGCATCTTTTAGGTGCAGTATCAAAATAAGCTCCGATACCTGCTGCTCCGGAATTCATTGAAATAACTTCACCTGCCGCATAGCAATTCTCCAATATACCACCAGCCCAGACAATACCTACTATTCCCCCGGCACGTGAATTTCCTGTTTCATTCTTCGCTGTAACTGTGGCAGTAGAATAACAATTCTTAATGGACGAATACACAGATCCGCTCGGTTTACCGATATTACCGGAAATACCGCCAATTATATCAAATCCCGATACCTTTCCGCTCGTATAACAATTTTCTACACTTCCGGTAAGTACATCCGAAGTCGGGATTTTTATCCCTACATAGCCGGCTAATATTCCGCCTCCATTTTGTGCCACAATATCTGCATCCACAATTCCCAAATTCTTGCAGACTCCACATAACACCCCGAACAAGCTGGCATAGTTACCTTGCGATTTCAAGCCTTTTATAACATGCCCGTTTCCGTCAAAATGGACGAATCTGTCATAAGGCTCACTCACATTCAAAGCCTGCCAATCAATCCCTAACATATTCACATCGGCCTCCATTCTGAAATAAACCATTCCTTTAGAATAATTGACCTTATGCATATCCTGCATATGTCTCGCCGTTTTTATAATATAAGGATTATCCTCCGAACCGTCACCAGAGTCAAACAACTGCCCATTGCTATGCTTCTTTACCAAGATGAAAGTCCTGACACTGCGTTGTCCGTAATGATCGAACTTTTTATTATCACACGGATAGTTGACTACATCTGTGGCTGAAAGATTACTGTCGCGTATATACATCGTTGTAGACCCTCCCCCGTCCACGTTCAAGGCATGCTGTGGTTTAAAATACTGGTTTATAAAGGAGGTAAGCTCTTTGGCAGTCATTCCTGCCGCCAAATCCGCACGACCGTCCACTGTTACCAACAAAAGTTTATTCTGTTCTGTCAAAGCCACAGCGGTACGGGGATGACGTACCCCCTGATGTCTTCGGTAATCCTCTCCATCCAGGGAATTCAGGTTGATTCCGGTTATATCTCCAATAAATGTTTCACCTACCGGTTGATAATCATCTATCAAGACTGGTGCTCCCGAGAATATGTTAGGCATTGAATTATAGGAATATGATTCCTTTGTTCCATATCCAATTTCAACCTTATAGCCGTCATAAGCTATGGCCCCTTCATGTTTCCAATATCTTAAATGCCCTTCGGGAAGAGTGATCGGTGAAATTATTGAGCCATTGACTTTTACGAAAGAGGCTTCAAGTTCATACGTACCATTAATTCCGGCTACCGCATCATGTTTCAGAGCAACGCTTGACAAAGAATCGAGTTGAGGAGCCGAAACAAACTCCAATTCGTAATCAGGACTCGACAGGTCGATTTCAAGCACATTTATTTGTTGTTGGGCATTGAAAGCCCCTTTATTATAGGAGTACCATATAAAACTCTTTCCGTCAATAGAATCTATTTTCCAGCCATCTTTGTCCTTCAATGTCGGTTCTTCAACCGGGATAGGAGGAGGAGTATAATTCTGTCCCTTTCCTATCATATCGCTGAAATCTTCATTGTCCAGTTGGCTGGAGCAGCTGATAGCTATTATAAAAAGCGTAGAAACTAGTAATATCATTATTCTATATTCTTTCATGACCGATCAAATTAAAAGTTTAAATTATCATTCCATCCCGGATTCTGTGTCAGAGCTCCATTTGTCAAAATACGATCCTGCCTTGGAATCGGGTATAAATAGTCCCGTTCTTCATTCCACTGGCGAGGAACATCTTTATAGCAAATCACATTTCCGGATTCTCCTTCTGTCAGTTCTACCGTAACTCCAATCTCCAGATATTCAAGCGCATTGACACCACCTGGCTTTGCTCCTTTATACAGACAGACATCAATAGTCCCGTCATGATTCAGGTCATAATTACCCGGACCGGGGAAATACATTCCCAAAAACTCATCATCCATACAACTCCCCGCTTTCCAACGCATTAAATCATAATAACGGAAGCCTTCCATTAACAATTCTATGACTCTTTCACGACGGATTTCCAGTATGACTCCTTTATTCGTTTCAGAGACATTAGGATAGACATTCAGCAGATAAGGATCGGGGTCCGTATTAGCGTCACTCATATTCAGGTTCGGCATTCCTACCCTATCCCTTATTAATTTAATCGTCCTGTCAATATCATTCTGTTCCAACGTTCCCCTTTCCGCTTTGGCTTCCACATAATTCAAAAAAACCTCCGCCGTCCTGAAAATAGGAAAATCATTTTCAGACGTGTCACCTACATCATATTTGGTGGCACCCGAATATTTAATTAAATGATACCCTGTCATTGCCGAAGAGAAATTAGGACCCGACTGTTTCGTTTCTCCCGGACGTATATATCCGGGAGTACGGATGGTCTGTGCCAAACGAGGATCTCTGTTCTGACATTCATCAAAGAATACCTTAGTGGCATATCCTTGCATGTCCGTAAAACGGGAACCGTTCTTATTCAAATACATATTTACAATCTTTTTCGATAATCCGGGTCTGCCTTTCGAAGCTGTATTTTCAAAACCTTGCACGTCGTGACGGATATTCAGTGTCCCATTATAGTCTCTAGCCAAAACAATTTCCTGCTGAATGGCATTCAAGGAAGAAAAAAGAGTCTGATAAGGAGTACTGCCTGTTTTATACAAGCTATATCCACTATTCTTCATAAAGTCATCGGAAGCAGTAATGCATGCATCCAAATATTTTTCGTAGTCTGCTATCCCATGATACTTACGGAAAGTGCCTTCAAACAAACAAACTCTTGACTTCAGTGCCAATGCAGCCCATTTACTGACTCTGTAAAGTTCTTTATCTTTGGATAAAGTAGTAATAGCAAAATCCAAATCTTCAATGATTTTCTGCATCACAAACTCTCTGGAATCCCGGGGTTTATACAACAGTTCAGCATCAGACGAATCCAGTACTTTATCATACCAGGGGACATCTCCAAATCGCTGTACTTTCTTAAAGTAAAAATAAGCCCTGAAAAAACGGGTGATTGCATCGTACTTATTACGTACATCTTGATCTTCACAATTATGAGAATTCTCTAACAAGAAATTAAGACTTCTCAATGCCTCCCAATTCCATCCTCCACCCGTCGATGGAATGATCCGTTGCCCCGTCACCTCATCATCCAACGGAGAGACAATCAATACATCTGCATTATCTTTATAAATATCTGCTGCCGTAGGCAGTATATTATAGTAAAACTGATTACTATACAGTTGAAGTTCGTTTTCATTCTTGAAATAGGTGGTTGGAGACAAACTGTCTTCAGGATAAAGGTCCAGTTTATCACACGATATAAAAAGAATGGTAAACAACCACATAAATATGATACTAAACTTGGTTTTCATATATAGAGATATATTTAGTTATTATCAGAATGTAATATCAATACCAAAAGAATAGGTCTTTGAGAACGGATAAGAGAGTGCATTAGTCTTACCAGTTTTCCAATTTGTTCCGGCAGCAGCCGCTTCCGGATCAATATAATCCGTATCCAGCCTGTCTAATGTGAGCAGATTCTCACCACTGAAATAGAGACGGGCTTTCTGTACATGTATCTTTGATAACCATTTAACAGGTAACGTATATCCTACGGTCAGGTTTTTCAGTCGGCAATAGGCAAGACTTTGCAAGTATCTGTTATTAACCGATGACAAGGAACGACCATCAGTCCATGCGATATATCCTCTGGGGCGGGGGAAATAAGCATCAGGATTGTCTACGCTCCATACGTCTGCCAGAAAATCCTTCGGAATGAAACTTGGTGCTGGTGAACTATACGGTCCCCAAAAGGCAAATGCATCACTGGATGGATACCAGTCTTGTTTCCCCACTCCCTGAAAGAACACGGAAAAGTCAATGCCATTCCATTCTGCATTAAGTCTGATGCTGTACGTATAGCGCGGAAGAGAATTACCTATAATCCGTTGGTCCTTAATATCATTAGCACTGACAGTTTGTTCGATCTTATTATTGCCATCAAGATCGAGATACTTCATGTCTCCAGCATGCAGTCCTCTATCGACAACGGCATTGTTGATGATATAGTTTACGACACTCTGGTCTACTCCATAATTAGCTGCCTCTTCATCTGTCGCAAAATAGCCATCAACCATATACCCCCATATATCTCCCAGTCTCTGACCGACATAAGGAGAGCTGATTTCTTTATTAGGGTTATCATATTTCGTAATCTTGGAGACATTATCCCCGATTCCAAACGAAACACCATAGTTAAAAGGTTTGTCCATCACATTAAAACGGTCATTCCAAGCAACGACCAATTCCCAACCTTTGGTCCTTAAGTCAGCAGCATTCATATTAGGAGATTTTGCGCCATAGACAGACGGTAATGCTTTGCCGGGCATTAGCATGTCTTTTGTATCCCTTATATAAGCATCTGCCGAAATATTCAATCTATTATTGAAGATACCGATATCAAGGCCAATATTTTTAGTAACTACGGTTTCCCATGTCAAGTCGGAAGCATTAGGAGCGGTTTCATAGGCATACGAGGCTTTTTCTTTATCACCAAACGAATAATTAAGAACTTTTCCTGTTTCTATTTGCTGCAGATAATCATAATAACCAACTTGCTGATTGCCCAAAGTTCCATAAGACAGTCGTAACTTTAGGTTATCTACTGTATTTTTCAATGCTCCATAAAAAGGCTCTTCGCTAATGCGCCATCCGGCGGAGAACGATGGGAAGAAGCCGTACCGATGGCCTTTTTTAAACCGGGAACTGCCATCGTATCTTCCGCTCGCCTCAAACAGGTATCTTCCTTTATAATCATAGTTTGCCCTATAAAAGACGCCAAATAAAGCATATTTATTCTTTCCTCCGGTGACTACTGTATTTTCTCCTTTAGCCAGATTAAAGTCATTCAATTCATCAGATAACAGTCCATCTTTACTCACAGTCAGATCTTCATAAGATTTTGTCTCATAGTTGATACCGCCTGTCAGTTTCACATTATGAGAGCCGGCAAACAAGTTACCATAAGTTCCGTAAGCATTATATGCATAATACAGATTTTTTGTATTCAACACAGTCAGTTTATTCCCTCCGCTTGTACTCTCGGGCATGGTAATCGTAACACCCGGTACCTTGGAGTATTGCATGTCTACACTTCTATTGGTACATTTCTTGTCATATTTCGAATATGTGTAATTCCCTATGATTTCAACATGTTTTACCGGATTTATAACTACTTCAAATGTGGTCATAAACTCGTCTATCTCATCTTTATTATTATGTTTCTTATTGGATAATGCAACAGTGGTACCCGCCAAAGTATAGTTCATTATATTAGTTTCATACACCAGTGTACCATCAGGATGTACAGGCACTAATATAGGCAAGGCACGATAGCTTGCATTCTTAAATATTGTATTCACTCCACCAAGTCCCGGATAGGAGTAATTCGATTTGAAATAAGAGGTATTATTACTGACGGATAACCATGGAGTCACTTTGGCTTCCAGCCTTGATTTGAAGTTATAGCGTTCATACTTGTCCGGTTGTATTTTAAGAACTCCTTTCTGATTATAATATCCTCCGGAAAGCCTGAACTTCAAATGTTCACTTCCACCGGAAATGCTTACATTATGTTCATGCGTCGGACGTTTATGGTCATATAAATAATTATACCAATCAAAATTCCCATAGTATTTATACTGTCCGTTTTCAGTTACTACCCAGGGCCGTTCGGGTTGTTCCGTCTTATCATTTCTCCTGATCCACAACTCATGATAATCCTTTTCCGTATATGTGAGCAATGGTGTCCCTTGCCAGGTAGAGAAAAACATATCACTAATACCGGCCGCATAATATCCACGGGTTTCATAATCTGTCGACGTAGTTACATCACTAAAGCTGTATCGTCCGTTATAATTAAGAGTGACTTTGCCTTTTTCTCCCGTCTTTGTAGTTACCAGAATAACTCCATAGGCGGCACGTGCTCCATAAATTGCCGCAGACGACGCATCTTTTAAGACCGAAACAGAGGCGACATCATTCGGATTGACACGATTCACATCTCCCTCCACTCCATCAATAAGGACCAACGGTTTGGCAGAACCACTAATGGAATTTACACCTCTGATATTAAACGAACCTCCATCTCCCGCACGACCTGAAGAAAAAGAGACAGTCATGTTAGGAACTGCTCCTTGCAGTAATTGAGACATAGTCGAAGCAGAACGCCCTGCCAATTGATCTCCTTCTACCACAGATACAGCACCTGTCAAATTCACTTTCTTCTGTGTTCCATAACCTACAACCACCACTTCTTCCAAAGATCTGGAGTCTTCTTGCATGGTTATATTGATAACCGAATTATTCTTGACGGGAGATTCAACGCTCTTATAACCTAAAAATGAGAAAACCAATATACTATTGTCCGGAACCTCGATAGTATATCTTCCATCCATATCAGTGATGGCTCCTATTTTCTCACCTTTAACAGCTACATTACAACCGACAATAACCTCTCCCAAATCATCTTTCACAGTTCCTGTTATCTTCCGACCGGGAGTTACGTTTTTCATTTTCTCCATATTTTTCACCAGAATAATATGGTTGCCTTCCATCGTATACGAGAAACCTGTTCCTTGCAAAACTCTATTAAGAATTTCGGCAACCGTGGTTTCCCGAGTAGATACTGCTATTCGTTTGTCTAAAGCAATCTCATGCTCATTGTAAATAAACAAATAGTCTGTTTGTTTTTCAATCTGCCTGATAATGTCAGATAGTGTTGCGGTACCTTTATTCATCGTTACTTTCTGATTTTGAGAACGGACATTCAAGGAATATGTCTCAAAAACAATGAATAACAGGAAAAAGACAGTTAACCTCATAATTCTTAAAATTTGAGTACAGTGTGTTTTTCTATGGACAATACGTCCACACCAAAGATTATTTTTCATATCTTTGCCTAGAGTTATTAAGTTAATACATAAAGATTTGTAACAGATGACGAGTCTTTTTTATTGACTTCTCACATATCGGTAAGTGCTGCAACACTTACCGATATTTCTGTTTTAAACGGGCAGGTTCTCTTGCTCTCATTTTCAGTGTTTTTTTAGATTAAATACTAGGGTTAATAGATTATGATCTGATTCTTTTCGTCGTCCTGTATATAATTAAATTTGATGTATTTCTGCAATACTCTCATCACATGTTCGATTCCTTCTTTCTGGCGGAACTTACCGGTACACGGATGAGAAGTTATTTCTATGTTTTTATTAATGATCTTCACTTCATAATATTGCTCTAATTTCTTAAAGACAGTTTCCAACGGTTCATCTTTAAAAGAATAAATACCCATCCTCCACAAGAAATCATGATCCGAAGTAAAGGTCTCTTTATAAAGTTTCCCGTCTCTAACTTCCACCTTTTCATGTGGATTCAAGATTATTTCGTTTTGCGTTTCAGGATGGTATACGGTGACTTTACCTTCTATCAAAGAAGCTTCAAATAAACCGGAGTTAGGATATGCCGAGACATTGAAAGTAGTTCCCAATACTCTGATATCATATTTCTCGGTCTCAACAATAAAAGGATGTTTCTCGTTATGAGCCACTTCAAAATACCCCTCTCCTTCCAAAATCACTTTCCTCTCTTTGGCATGAAATCCGGTAGCCGGATATTTTAAAGTAGAGTTGGAGTTCAACCAGACAATTGTCCCGTCAGCCAAAACCAGGCTAGCCCTTTGCCCTGCGGGAACCGTCATCATCTGCATTTCAGTAGAGTGTTCAAACCGATACTCTTGATATTCCTTATGAATAATAAAAGCAATCATGGCAATGACTGCCGCTATCTTCATAGAGGTCCAAAGATAACGCATCATAATTTTCTTATTTTCCGCCTTTTTTTCTTGCAAATTACCATTCCAGATAGTAGCGTCATAAATATGACGCATTTGCATCAGTTGTTCACGGTGTTCTTCACTTTCTTTCATCCAGCGCACGACTTCTCTCTTTTCTTCGGGAAGAGCATCTCCTGCAAGATATTTATTTAATAGTTTCGTATCCATACTTTTTCCTTGGGGTTAAGACATAAGCTTTTTGAGGGCTTACATATATAAGACACGCCACTTACAAACTTCACTAGAAGAAAAATAAAAAAAGTGCTTTGAGGTCCTTCATTTGTTCATCAATGCCGAGGAGGATATGCATCAATGCCGAAGGAGAACTTTATCGGTAAGGTATTCTATTAGAAAAAAAGTAGAGTATAAAGGTAATCTTTGAGGTTCTTCCTTAAAGCTTGCAACGCTTTGCCAATATGATAGTCTACCCCTTTCACTGTCACATTTAATGATTCAGCGATTTCTTTCATCGATTTATTCTCATATCGACTCATCATAAATGCCCTTCTTGTTTTTTCCGGCAATTCATTTAAAGTATGATTAACAATGGCGATTATTTCTTCAGAGAAAAGTTGGTTAGGATCGGAAGAGTCAAGAGAAGAGATACGGAAATCAAGTTCGTAAAGTTCATCATCCAGGATGTTTTCCCTGACCTCCATCCGCAGATGCTCATTTCGCAGGTAGTTTAAGGCCTGATTCTTTACCACAGTCATCAAAAAAGCACGGATATTTTTCACCTCTTCAGTCTTCATCGTACTCCATAAAGTTATCATTGCCTCAGAGGCTATATCTTTCGACTGCATCTCATCGTGAAGATAGGATTTAGCAAACAAGAAACAACGTTGATAATACTCAATATAGATATCATCAAATGTCATATTAGAGCTTATGGCACCGTTTTGTCTTCTCATTTTAGCGTATTTCTCACCTGTTTAGACTTTTGTTAACGAAGCAAAGATAGCTAAAAGAAGTTATCTTCCAAAAGCCAGTCTTGAAATATTTTCGTCTTATCTACTATACACTTCCGCTTTTTTTCGTACTTTTACCCCTTGTTGGAAAGAAGTGCCTTTTCAACCCTTGAGAACAGAAAAAGAAAAAACAATATATAAAATGAATCACAAATGGAATTATCGACCCATTACACTCGAACAGGCAGAGACAAGCCAGACATTGGCCCAGGAACTAGGGATTAGCCCGATACTTGGACAACTTTTGGTGCAGCGGGGAATTACGAAGGCAGCAGATGCCAAGAAGTTTTTCCGCCCGCAATTGCCCGACCTGCATGATCCGTTCCTGATGAAGGATATGGATATTGCAGTAGAACGTCTGAACAGGGCGATGGGAAAGAAAGAACGTATTCTAATTTATGGAGATTATGACGTAGACGGTACTACTGCCGTAGCATTGGTCTACAAGTTTATTCAACAGTTCTATTCGAACCTTGATTATTACATACCCGACCGATACAATGAAGGGTATGGCATTTCTAAAAAAGGAGTGGACTACGCCGCAGAAACCGGTGTAGGACTGATTATTGTACTCGATTGTGGAATTAAAGCAGTAGAAGAAATCACTTATGCCAAAGAGAAAGGGATTGATTTCATCATCTGCGATCATCATGTACCGGATGATGTGCTTCCGCCTGCCGTAGCTATTCTGAACGCCAAACGCCTGGACAATACATACCCGTACACTCACCTTTCTGGTTGTGGAGTCGGTTTCAAGTTTATGCAGGCATTCGCTATCAGTAACGGTATCGAGTTCCACCACCTGATTCCTTTGCTGGATATTGTAGCTGTGAGTATTGCATCGGACATCGTTCCGATTATGGGTGAAAACCGTATCCTCGCCTACCACGGTCTGAAGCAACTGAACAGTAACCCGAGCATTGGTATGAAGGCTATTATCGACGTATGCGGACTTTCTGAAAAGGAAATCACCGTCAGCGATATTGTGTTTAAAATCGGACCGCGCATCAATGCATCAGGACGTATTCAAAACGGAAAAGAAGCCGTAGACCTGCTGACGGAAAAAGATTTCTCGGTAGCACTTGAGAAAGCCGGACAAATCAACCAGTACAATGAAACCCGGAAAGACCTCGACAAGAGTATGACGGAAGAGGCAAACAACATCGTTGCCAATCTGGAAGGATTAGCGGATCGCCGCTCCATCGTGCTCTACAACGAAGAATGGCACAAAGGCGTGATCGGCATCGTAGCTTCCCGTCTGACAGAAGTGTACTACCGCCCTGCCGTGGTACTGACCCGGACGGATGATATGGCAACAGGTTCCGCACGTTCAGTTTCCGGCTTCGACGTATATAAAGCAATCGAGCATTGCCGCGACCTGCTGGAAAACTTCGGGGGACATACATACGCCGCCGGACTGTCGATGAAAGTGGAAAACGTGAATGCCTTTACCAAACGATTCGAAGAATACGTTTCACAGCATATCTTACCGGAACAAACCAGTACCGTTATCGAGATTGATGCTGAAATAGATTTCAGGGATATTTCATCCAAGTTCTTCAGCGACCTGAAAAAGTTTAATCCTTTCGGTCCTGATAACACGAAACCTATTTTCTGCACTCATCATGTTTATGATTACGGAACAAGTAAAGTGGTGGGACGCGATCAGGAACATATCAAACTCGAACTGGTCGATAATAAATCGAATAATGTAATGAACGGTATCGCGTTCGGACAGAGCTCACACGTACGTTATATCAAAACGAAACGCTCGTTCGACATCTGTTACACCATTGAAGAAAACACGCACAAGCGTGGTGAAGTACAACTTCAAATCGAGGATATAAAGCCGATTGAATAAGTATCAGGAGATATTAAAGCAATATTGGGGATATGACTCCTTCCGCGACTTGCAGGAGGAGATCATCACCAGTATCGGCGAAGGCAAAGATACACTGGGACTTATGCCGACCGGAGGCGGTAAGTCCATCACTTTTCAAGTGCCTGCTCTCGCCCAGGAAGGGATTTGCATTGTCATTACTCCTCTCATCGCCCTGATGAAAGATCAGGTGCAAAACCTGCGTAAACGCGGCATCAAGGCGCTTGCCATCTATTCAGGCATGACACGGCAGGAGATTCTCACTGCTCTTGAGAATTGCATCTTCGGTAATTATAAATTCCTCTATATTTCTCCGGAACGTCTGGACACGGACATATTCCGTACCAAACTGCGATCAATGAAAGTCTCCATGATTACGGTCGACGAAAGTCACTGTATCTCACAATGGGGATATGACTTCCGCCCTGCTTACCTGAAAATTGCCGAAATACGGACATTGCTACCGGGAATTCCGGTACTGGCACTTACGGCGACCGCCACTCCGGAAGTAGTGAAGGATATTCAAGCCCGCTTGGATTTCCGTGAAGAGAATGTTTTCCGCATGAGCTTCGAACGGAAAAACCTGGCGTATATCGTCCGACAAACGGATAACAAAACTCAAGAGCTGTTGCATATCTTACGAAAGATACCCGGCAGTGCCATTATCTATGTCCGCAACAGACGACGCACCAAAGAAATCACCGAGTTACTGGTAAACGAAGATATTACCGCCGACTTCTATCACGCCGGACTGGATAATGCCGTAAAAGATCTCCGCCAAAAACGCTGGCAAAGCGGAGAAGTTCGTGTAATGGTAGCGACAAATGCCTTTGGAATGGGGATTGATAAACCCGACGTGCGCATCGTATTGCATCTCGATCTCCCCGACTCTCTCGAAGCTTACTTCCAAGAAGCCGGTCGTGCAGGAAGGGATGGTGAAAAAGCGTATGCTGTAATCTTATACACCAAAACGGACAGAACGACGCTGCACAGGCGCGTTGTGGATACTTTCCCCGACAAGGAGTATATTCTCAATGTCTACGAACATTTGCAGTATTACTATCAGATGGCAATGGGCGACGGTTTCCAATGTGTCCGCGAGTTTAATCTGGAAGAGTTTTGCCGGAAGTTCAAATACTTCCCGGTTCCGGTGGACAGTGCACTGAAAATATTGACTCAAGCCGGCTATCTGGAATATACGGACGAACAGGATAATGCCTCTCGTATTCTTTTCACGATTCGCCGGGACGAACTATACAAATTGCGAGAAATGGGAACGGAAGCCGAAGCACTGATACAGACGATTCTCCGCTCTTACACCGGAGTATTCACCGACTATGCCTATATCAGCGAAGCAACCCTGTCCATACGTACCGGACTGACCCGCGAACAAATTTATAATATACTGGTCACGCTTACCAAACGTCGTATCGTGGATTACATTCCGCACAAAAAGACACCTTATATTATATACACCCGCGAACGGCAGGAACTTCGTTTTGTGCATATTCCTCCTTCCGTCTACGAAGAACGCAAAGCCCGGTATGAAGCCCGCATCAAAGCGATGGAAGAGTATGTCACTTCGGAGAATGTGTGCCGGAGCCGGATGCTGCTCCGTTACTTCGGAGAGAAGAACGAGCACAACTGCGGACAATGCGATGTTTGTCTTAGTCACCGTGCAACCGATGCCCTGACCGAGAATTCTTTCGATTTCGAGGAACTGAAAAAGAAAATATCAGAATTACTCACCCAGAAACCGCTGACACCAATAGAAATAGCCGATAAGATAGAAGCGGAAAAAGAGAGCATCAGCGAAGTCATCCAATATTTATTGGAGGAAGGTGAATGGAAGATGCAGGATGGAATGATACATATTTCAAAATAAGTTACTACCTTTGCAAAGTAACTCAAAAATAACACACCATGCCGAACTTTTTTAAATCTTTCTTCTCCGGTAAGTCGGAAACTCCGGAAAGTGAAAAACAGAAAAACGATCAGAAAAATTTCGAGATTTTCAAATACGACGGTTTACGTGCGCAACGCATGGGACGTCCGGATTATGCAGTAAAATGTTTTATCGAAGCTCTTGCCATCAAGGAAGAGTTTGAAACAATGGGCTATCTTAGCCAACTCTACATCCAGATGGGGGAAACGGCAAAGGCCCGCGAGCTATTGGAAAAGATGGCTGCTATGGAACCTGACGTCACAAGCACTTTCCTGACACTGGCCAATGTATGCTTCATCCAGGAAGATTATCAGGCTATGGAAGAAGCTGCCAATAAAGCGATTGCCATCGAAGAAGGAAATGCCGTGGCTCATTATCTATTAGGGAAAGCCCGTAAGGGACAGGATGACGACCTGATGACTATTGCCCATCTCACCAAAGCAATCACTTTGAAAGATGATTTCATTGAAGCTCGCCTATTACGTGCGGAAGCATTGATGAACCTGAAACAGTATAAAAATATGATGGAAGATATAGATGCTGTGCTCGCCCAAAATCCGGAAGAAGAGACAGCCATGCTCCTGCGTGGAAAAGTGAAAGAAGCAGACGGTAAGGACGAAGAGGCAGAAGAAGATTACAAACTGGTGACGGAAATAAACCCGTTCAACGAACAGGCATACCTTTATTTAGGGCAACTTTATATCAACCAGAAAAAACTGACGGAAGCCATCGGCCTGTTTGATGAAGCCATCGAGCTGAATCCGAACTTTGCGGAAGCCTACAAAGAACGCGGACGCGCTAAATTACTGAATGGTGATAAGGACGGTTCGGTAGAGGACATGAAGAAATCTCTGGAATTGAATCCGAAAGAGGAAGCTGGTCTGAACGGAGAATTCAAGAACCTGGGACCAAAGCCTGAAGCACTTCCCGGCATCTTTTAAGTATCCTTTTCATCTATTTTAGGCAAGAAAACAAAAAAAGTATCGTTTTTTGTTTGCATCTAACAGAAAATTATTACTTTTGCCCCAGAATTAAAAACCAAAGCAAAAAAGATAGATTCGAATGAAATCATTTACTTATGCATATTACTTCTTTTTTTACTTTTACTTTAGCAACAAAGTAGAGCGGGAGTTTGTATGTATCAAGTGACAGTGATGCTTAAGGACTGAATAGAGAAATCAATCATATGAATCCCGCTCCAATATGGACGCGGGATTTTTTTATATAATATATTTAGAACAATGAAAAAGATAGCAATTCAAGGAACACTCGGCTCATATCATGATATCGCCGCACACAAGTACTTCGAGGGAGAAGAAATAGAGTTAATCTGTTGTGCCAACTTCGAAGATGTGTTTACTTCGATACGGAAAGACAGCCAGGTTATCGGAATGCTAGCCATCGAGAATACGATTGCGGGAAGTTTGTTGCACAACAATGAATTGTTGAGACAAAGCGGCACACAGATTATCGGTGAATACAAACTGCGCATCTCGCACAGTTTTGTCTGTCTCCCCGATGAGAACTGGGAAGATCTGACAGAAGTCAACTCCCACCCTATCGCCCTGATGCAGTGTCGCGAATTTCTGAATCAACATCCGCAGTTGAAAGTGGTGGAAGGTGAAGATACGGCCCGCAGCGCAGAAATCATCAAGAATGAAAATCTGAAAGGACACGCTGCCATCTGCTCCAAAGCAGCAGCTGAACGTTACGGTATGAAAGTCCTTCAGGAAGGTATTGAAACAAACAAGCACAACTTCACCCGTTTTCTGGTTGTTGCCGATCCCTGGCAAGTAGACGAACTCCGTCAACATCATGCCAATGCAACCAACAAGGCAAGTATCGTATTCACTCTTCCACATACGGAAGGCAGCCTGTCACAGGTTTTATCCATTCTATCGTTCTATAATATCAATCTGACAAAAATTCAATCGTTGCCTATCATCGGACGGGAATGGGAATACCAGTTTTACGTAGATGTAGCTTTCAACGATTATCTAAGATACAAGCAGTCTATTGCCGCAATCACTCCATTAACCAAAGAACTTAAATTATTAGGCGAATATGCAGAAGGAAAGTCAAACGTATAAAATCGCTCCTGCCGACAGATTGGCAAGTGTAAGCGAATACTACTTCTCAAAGAAGCTAAAAGAGGTAGCACAGATGAATGCAGAGGGAAAGGATGTTATCAGCCTCGGTATCGGAAGCCCCGATATGCCTCCCTCAAGGGAAACCATCGAAACATTGTGCAACAATGCTCATGATCCCAACGGACACGGTTACCAACCGTATGTAGGTATCCCCGAACTGCGCAAAGGCTTCGCTGCCTGGTATCAACGCTGGTATGGAGTGGAACTGAATCCGAATACGGAGATACAGCCTTTAATCGGCTCTAAAGAAGGAATTCTTCATGTTACGCTGGCATTCGTCAATCCGGGTGAGCAGGTGCTAGTCCCGAATCCGGGATACCCCACCTATACTTCTTTGAGTAAAATACTCGGAGCGGAAGTTATCAACTACGACCTGAAAGAAGAGGATGGCTGGATGCCTGACTTCGAGGCACTGGAAAAAATGGATCTTAGTCGCGTAAAACTGATGTGGACCAATTATCCCAACATGCCGACGGGAGCCAATGCAACTCCGGAAATCTATGAACGTCTCGTTGACTTTGCCCGTCGCAAGAATATCGTAATTGTGAATGATAATCCGTACAGCTTTATCCTGAACGATAAGCCTATCAGTATTCTAAGTGTACCGGGAGCCAAAGACTGTTGCATCGAGTTTAACTCTATGAGCAAGAGCCACAATATGCCCGGCTGGCGTATCGGAATGCTGGCGTCAAACGCGGAATTCGTGCAATGGATACTGAAAGTGAAAAGTAATATCGACAGTGGTATGTTCCGTGCTATGCAACTGGCTGCAGCAACTGCTCTTGAAGCCGAAGCGGACTGGTATGAAGGCAATAACGAGAACTATCGCAACCGTCGTCACCTCGCCGGTGAGATTATGAAAACATTGGGATGCACCTACGACGAAAAACAAGTAGGAATGTTCCTTTGGGGAAAGATTCCCGCTTCCTGCAAAGATGTAGAGGAACTGACAGAAAAGGTGCTGCATGAAGCAAGAGTGTTTATCACTCCGGGATTTATCTTCGGCAGCAACGGAGCAAGGTATATTCGTATCTCACTTTGTTGCAAGGACAATAAGCTGGCGGAAGCTCTGGAAAGAATTAAAAGAATCTAACCTCTTACAAAGAGAGAACGACAGCAGAATGAGACAACAGAACAATTTCAATGAAAACAAGTTATTAAAAGAATAAAAACAAATAAGAATATGGAACTCGAATCAATTTTATTACCGGGCGTTGAAGCTAAAAGACCGATTGTCATTGCCGGCCCGTGTAGCGCAGAAACGGAAGAACAAGTAATGGATACAGCCAAACAACTGGCTGCTAAAGGACAAAAAATATATCGTGCCGGAATCTGGAAGCCGCGTACCAAACCGGGAGGTTTCGAAGGTATCGGTGTAGAAGGTCTTGCCTGGTTGAAAGAGGTGAAGAAAGAAACTGGAATGTATGTTTCTACGGAGGTAGCAACAGCCAAACACGTTTACGAATGTCTGAAAGCGGGAATCGATATTCTTTGGGTAGGTGCACGCACCACTGCCAATCCTTTCGCCGTACAGGAAATCGCTGACGCACTGAAAGGGGTTGATATCCCTGTATTGGTTAAGAACCCGGTGAACCCGGATCTCGAATTATGGATCGGAGCACTGGAACGTATCAACAACGCTGGTTTGAAGCGTCTGGGTGCTATCCACCGAGGTTTCAGCAGTTATGACAAAAAGATCTATCGGAATCTTCCCCAATGGCATATTCCTATCGAACTACGCCGCCGTATCCCTAATCTTCCGATTTTCTGTGATCCGAGCCATATCGGTGGAAAACGTGAGTTGGTAGCACCGCTTTGCCAACAGGCTATGGACTTGAATTTCGACGGTCTGATTGTAGAAAGCCACTGCAACCCGGATTGCGCATGGAGCGATGCTTCTCAACAAGTTACTCCGGACGTACTCGACTATATCCTCAATCTGTTGGTAATCCGTACGGAAACACAGTCTACCGAAAGTCTGGCACAGCTCCGTAAACAGATTGACGAATGTGACGACAATATCATTCAGGAATTAGCAAAAAGAATGCGTGTGGCACGTGAAATCGGTACTTACAAAAAAGAGCACGGAATCACAGTCCTTCAAGCCGGACGTTACAATGAGATTCTGGAAAAACGTGGCGCGCAGGGCGAACAATGCGGTATGGACAGCGAGTTTATGAAGAAGATTTTCGAAGCCATCCACGAAGAATCAGTTCGTCAACAGATGGAAATTATTAATAAGTAGTTAGAGTGAAGGTGTGTCATAATGAATAATAAAACGCAGATTAACGCAAATTATCGCAGAAATAATTTTATAAGTCGTTGATTAATATATCAATATAGTTGAAATAATCTGCGATAATTTGTGTTTTGACACACTCTCACTAAATAATAAACATTATGAGAATATTAATCCTTGGAGCCGGTAAAATGGGCTCCTTCTTTACTGATATTTTGAGCTTTCAACACGAGACGGCCGTGTTCGACGTCAACCCGCACCAGTTGCGTTTCGTCTATAACACGTATCGTTTCACTACATTGGAGGAGATTAAGGAATTTGAACCGGAACTGGTTATTAATGCTGTTACAGTGAAGTACACGTTGGATGCCTTTCGCAAAATACTGCCTGTATTACCGAAAGACTGTATCATTAGTGACATTGCCTCTGTAAAAACAGGATTGAAGAAGTTCTACGAAGAAAGTGGTTTCCGCTACGTTTCCAGTCACCCTATGTTTGGCCCGACTTTCGCAAGTCTTAGCAATCTAAGCAGTGAAAATGCCATCATTATCAGTGAAGGCGACCACCTGGGAAAAATATTCTTCAAAGACCTCTACCAGACATTACGGTTGAACATCTTCGAATATACATTTGATGAGCACGACGAAACAGTAGCCTACTCGCTTTCTATTCCGTTCGTATCGACGTTCGTATTTGCTGCCGTAATGAAACATCAGGAAGCCCCGGGAACTACGTTCAAAAAGCACATGGCAATCGCCAAAGGGCTGCTAAGCGAAGATGATTACCTGCTTCAGGAAATACTGTTCAACCCACGCACTCCGGGACAAGTGACTAATATCCGGACAGAGTTGAAAAACCTTCTCGAAATCATCGAAAACAAGGATGCGGAAGGTATGAAAAAGTATCTGACGAAGATCCGGGAAAAGATTAAATAATCAATACCGGTGCCAAGATTTAACGATCCCCTGCAAAAAAGTTCTTTGCAGGGGATTTTTTTATGTGTACCTTTGTATCCGCAAAAACGGATTCACAGGAGAAAGAATGATAGATCAAATTACCATAGACCGGATATTGGACGCGGCACAAATTATGGATGTCGTTTCGGATTTTGTCACCCTGCGCAAACGTGGTGTCAATTATGTCGGTTTATGTCCGTTCCACAGTGATAAAACCCCTTCTTTTTATGTCTCTCCCGCCAAAGGATTATGCAAATGTTTTGCTTGTGGAAAAGGTGGAAATGCCGTGCATTTCATTATGGAACACGAGCAGATGTCTTATCCGGAAGCATTGAAGTACCTTGCCAAGAAATATAATATTGAAATCAAGGAGCGGGAATTAAGCGATGAAGAGAAGTTTGTGCAAAGCGAACGCGAAAGTCTGTTTATCGTTAATAACTTTGCACGCGACTATTTCCAGAATATACTAAAGAATCATATAGACGGCCGTAGCATCGGTATGGCCTATTTCCGTAATCGTGGCTTTCGCGATGACATTATTGAGAAATTTCAGTTAGGTTACTGTACCGAAAGTCATGATGCATTTTCCAAAGAGGCAATCCAAAAAGGATATAAGAAAGAGTATCTGGTAAAAACCGGACTTTGTTATGAAACGGATGACCACCGGTTACGGGATCGTTTTTGGGGACGTGTTATTTTCCCTGTCCATACGCTTTCCGGCAAAGTGGTGGCTTTTGGCGGACGTGTACTTGCCAGTGCAACGAAAGGGGTTAAAGTTAAATACGTCAATTCGCCCGAATCGGAAATTTACCACAAAAGTAACGAATTATACGGTATATATTTCGCCAAACAGGCTATTGTAAAGCAAGACCGCTGCTTTTTGGTTGAAGGTTACACGGATGTGATTTCCATGCATCAATCCGGCATAGAGAATGTGGTTGCTTCTTCGGGAACAGCCCTTACACCGGGACAAATCCGCATGATTCACCGGTTCACCAACAACATGACTGTGCTTTACGATGGTGACGCAGCGGGTATCAAGGCTTCTATCCGGGGAATTGATATGTTATTGGAGGAAGGTATGAATATCAAAGTTTGTCTTCTTCCCGATGGGGATGACCCAGACTCTTTCGCCCGCAAACATAACTCTACGGAATTTCAGGCTTTCATCTCGGAACATGAAACGGACTTTATCCGCTTCAAGACGAACTTATTGCTGGAAGATGCAGGGAAAGATCCCATCAAGCGTGCGGAACTGATTGGTAATCTGGTGCAAAGTATTTCTGTCATCCCTGAAGCAATCGTCAGAGACGTCTATATCAAAGAATGCGCGCAGCTACTTCATGTAGAAGATAAGCTGCTAGTATCAGAAGTTGCCAAAAGACGGGAAACTCAAGCAGAGAAGCGAGCAGAACAGACCGAACGCGACCGCCGGATTGCTGAAAGGACAGCTACAATGCCTCAAGGGACACCGCCTGAAAATGTTCCGATGCCTAACGGAGATATTCCGTTACCCCCTGAAATAGATAACGGATATACAGAAGTTCCTCCCGCTCTGCAGGAAGACAACTATGCATCTTTTATCCCCCAGGAAGGAAAAGAAGGGCAGGAATTCTACAAATTCGAACGACTGATATTACAGGCGGTAGTTCGTTATGGAGAAAAAATCATGTGTAACCTGACTGATGAAGAAGGAAACGAGATTCCGGTAACCGTTATAGAATATGTGATTAATGATTTGAAGGAAGATGAATTAGCCTTTCATAATCCGTTGCACCGCCAAATGTTATCGGAAGCTGCTGCACACATGCACGATTCCAACTTCATTGCCGAACGTTATTTCCTGGCACATCCTGATCCGGTAATCAGTAAATTGAGTGTAGACTTGATTAATGTGCGTTATCAGCTTAGTAAATATCACTCCAAGTCCCAAAAGATTGTGACGGATGAAGAGCGGCTCTATGAAATGGTTCCGATGTTAATGATTAACTTCAAGTATGCAATCGTAACAGAGGAATTGAAGCACATGCTTTATGCCCTCCAAGATCCTGCTCTTGCCCATGATAATGAGAAATGCGACTCACTTATGCAACGCTATAATGAGTTGAGAACCGTACAAAGCATCATGGCAAAGCGGTTGGGAGATCGCGTCGTTTTACGATAAACTTATTTGTTTAGTGAGCAGAAAACGGATTATACTCTTCCGTGTTGAATCAGATTCATAAACTCTTCACGAGTCTTTGCCTGATTGAAAGCCCCGGTAAAGTCAGAAGTAGTAGTAATAGAGTTTTGTTTTTCTACACCACGCATCTGCATACACATGTGTTTGGCTTCCACCACCACCATTACTCCCAGTGGATTCAGCGTTTCCTGAATGCACTCTTTGATTTGCAGTGTCATGCGTTCCTGCACTTGCAGACGATGAGAGAATATATCGACTACACGGGCAATCTTACTCAACCCTGTGATATAGCCATTAGGAATATAAGCCACGTGCGCCTTTCCGTAGAACGGCAACATGTGATGTTCACAAAGAGAGAAGAAATCGATATCTTTCACAATCACCATCTGGCTATATTCTTCCTGGAATTTAGCGGAGCGAAGCACTTCGTGAGGGTCCATGTGATACCCTTTCGTCAAGCTTAACATCGCCTTAGCCACCCGTTCCGGAGTTTTCAATAACCCTTCCCTTTCGGCATCTTCACCCAACAAAGTTATAATACTACGATAATGACTCTTTAACTCCTCCAGATTCGGAGAAACAATTTCTTCTTTTTCTAACATGATACAATTATAAAGGAATATTGATCTGGTCTCTTACAATAGAAACCTCTTTAAACACACCGGTAGCTTTCAACCGACGCATCATTGCGTCCGCTTCTTCAATGCTACGGAAATCACCTACACGACAAAGCCAACGAGGCGGATTGAACGAAGTATATACCGTCAACTCAGGAAAATACTCTTTCACACGCGATGCTACATGATAAGCATCATTCTTCGCCTGACGAGTATTGTTACCGGCATACGCCTGGATTCTGAATCCGGAAGTCTTTATTACTTTCTGTTCACCTGTTGCAGGACGTTCCATACCTATCAGAGCCTCGATGCGGGGATCTTGATGGATAGTCACCTTTCCTTGCCCCGGAATGTTACGTTCCAAACTCTTGATAATACTTTGCGCTTGCGCAAAAGTAGCTGTCAAAACAAACAATAGGGTAAGTAAAACTTTCATTATTAAACAGTTGATTGTTGATAAATGATAAATGACAGTTAGAGAATGACAGTCGGAAAATGATAGTTGAAAAGATAAACGATAGTCGATAGCAGGCTATACTACATAGCAACTATCAACTATCATTTATCAACTATCATTTAATTGAAGGCATCAATGATACCTTTGAAATCAGATACTTTCAAAGCAGCACCACCAATCAAACCACCATCAACGTCCGGGTTAGAGAACAGTTCTTTAGCGTTAGAAGGTTTGCAACTACCACCGTAAAGGATAGAAGTATTGTCTGCGATTTCTTTACCATACTTGTTAGCTACGATAGAACGGATGAAAGCATGGATTTCCTGTGCTTGTTCAGGAGAAGCAGTTTTACCTGTACCGATAGCCCAAACCGGTTCGTAAGCCAATACAATCTTAGAGAAGTCTTCAGCAGACAGAGAGAATACAGATTCCATCTGTGCAGCTACCACTTCGTTCTGCTTGTTAGCTTCGCGTTCTTCCAACACTTCACCGATACAGAAAATCGGAGTCAGACCGTTAGCCAAAGCCAATTTTACTTTTTCTTCCAGGATAGCAACTGTTTCACCGTAGTATGCACGACGTTCAGAGTGTCCCAGAATTACATATTTTGCACCTGTAGAAGCAACCATTTCAGCTGAAACTTCACCTGTATATGCACCTGAAGCTTTGTCTGCACAGTTTTCAGCACCTACACCGATCTTTGCAGCGTCTACCAACGGAGTAACAGAAGCCAGGTGGATAAACGGAGTACAGATGATTACATCACAGTTAGGCTTTTCGTTAGCCAATGCTTCGTTCAATTCTTTAGCCAAAGCGATACCCTCTTGAAGGGTTTTGTTCATTTTCCAGTTTCCTGCAACAATGTTCTTTCTCATTTTGTTTTTTATTTTAAAGGGTTAATAAATTTACGATTTCACGATTGACAATTGAACGATCGGAATTAGCGTTCGTTACAGAGGCCGCTCGTTATCATTTATTTTTTTTATTCTTGTTCTTCTATTTTCGGATTCTCCGTTTTTAATTCTTTGCTTTTCATCTCTTCCTCTTGTTGCTTCCGCTTCGCGTTTTTCCGTTCTCTGCGGCGAACGACCAAAACATCCACCCCAAGCACTAACAACAATGGAATAACAAACCATAAGAATACATATCCTACCGTATGAGTGTCACTGCTCACCTTCTGCTTTCCTAACGACAGATTTTCCAGTTTGTCCGTCAGCACATATTCATCCGGTATATCCTCATCGCTCCATTTATTCAAAATTGTTCCGTTCTTAATCAGTATCAATCCCGGATTGGAACGAACCATCGTCTTTAATGTAATATCATCCATCTGACAGAAAGGATATTCGGCTCCCGTCTTGTCCTTCCACAATTCGATCTGTTCTTCCGGTGAAGAAGTGAGGCAATAAAACTTATAGCCATGCTCCACCGAATAGTCATATATCTCATTAATCAAATCAATGTTACTATCATCCGCCTCTTCAATCCGATGGGCAACCAACAGGAAGGTGTATCCTATATCCGTCAATACATCGTCTGTTATATCTTCGCCCGTATTCAGATCAATCATAGAGAAATCGTGAATAGCCGGTTCATATCCTTTTTCCTTCAGGATTGTCCGTGTGTCGACAAATGTCCAGGTACTATCCGGATAGTTATCCAACGTAAATTCTTTCTTCTCTCCGTTCTTTTCCAAGATAAAGATGCTTTCATATACACTCGGTTTCGCTCCTTCGGGCATTGTCATTCCTTCCAGAATATTCTTTCCGATCTTGTAAGGACGAAAGTCTAAAACAGGCAGACGGTCCAGACAATAGAACGACAAAGTAAATACAAAGAACAACGTATAGAGAGAAACCAGCCACTCCATTTTCACACTGATAAAACGAACCAGCATCCTTCTGTGACGGAAAGCCATCATTGCTGCAAACAGCAGAACTATATTCTTACCGAATGTCTCCCAATTCGTCAACACCCAGGCATCTCCAAAACAGCCACAGTCCGAAACCGGATCAAAGATGGCAAGATACAAGGTCAGTGGTGTCATGAAAATCATCAGCATCAAAGCCAACGAAGTAGCCAATGTTCTTCTGGTAGCAAAAAATAAGGAGATACCGATAAAAAACTCAACGGCTGACAAGATGATGCCTCCCAATAAAGGGAAGAATGAAGGGAACCAGGAAGCCATTCCGAATGCGGTCAGATAATCCTGGATCTTATACTGGAACCCCAGTGGATCAACTGCCTTTACAAATCCGGAAAAGATGAACGATGCCGCCAAAAGAAAGCGACACGTATTCGCCACTACCTCCTGAATGATATGTAAGTTCTTATCCTTCAAATTCTATCTTAATCAGTCCGAAAACAGAGTAATTAATCATATCCATATAATTGGCATCAATTCCCTCTGACACCAATGTGTTGCCGGCCAGGCTCTCAATCTGCTTGGTACGGTAAATCTTCATCAAGATCAAGTCTGTGTAAGAGCTGACACGCATGCTCCGCCAGGCTTCATCATAATCATGGTTTTTGGCAAGCATCAGGTCTAATGCCTCTTTTGCATACTTATCGTATAAAGCCATCGCTTCTTCATTGCTGATGTCGGCAGACTCGGCATAACCCAGTTCCAACTGGATGAGCCCGACAATGCCATAATTGACAATCGCAATAAATTCAGCACGGATTCCCTCATCAATCAAGGTCACTCCTTTGGTTTCAATACTACGAATCCGATTGGCTTTAATAAAAATCTGGTCAGTCACCGAAGCCGGACGCAGGATACGCCATGCAGGCCCGTAATCGTGCAGCTTCTTGGAAAATAAGTCACGGCACAAAGCGATGACATGTTCAAATTGTTGCTTGGTATCTTTCATCTTCTTCCAAATAGTGCGCAAAGGTAACAATAATTAAGTAAAAACAGAAAGAGGGCACTCTAAATTATATTAAAGTGCCCTCTCCTAAAGATATTGTATTACTGTTTTATAAGCTATATTTTTTATGAACAACGCAAAACCTGTCCGATACGCAAAGTAGTGGTCGGTTTGATACGATTCAGTTTGCAAAGCGTGCTGACTGATACGCCACGCAATTTAGCAATGCGGGACAATGTATCGCCACTCTTCACCTTATGATAACGGATAGTACCGTCAGCCACTTGGGTATCATGAGAGCCTGCACGTTTCACACCTTTTGTTTTGCGGAACGTATAAGTATCGGCAACGATATCCTGTTTTGGAAAGTCAAACATATAAATCGGATTAATTGCAATTCCCAGGAAACGGGTTTCGAAATGAAGATGCGAACCTGTAGAACGTCCGGTGTTACCACCCAACCCGATCGGTTCACCAGCTTTTACCAACTGATTTTCTTCAACCAACTGCTTAGACAAGTGTCCATATATAGTTTCCAATCCATTATCGTGACGAATGACTACATATTTACCGTACCCTCTGCGTTCATATTTCACAATACGTACCTTACCATCAAAAGCAGAAACAATCGTATCACCGATATTAACTTTTAAATCAAGGCCATTATGCATTCTTCTCCAACGCGGGCCAAAAGGCGAAGTTATTTTTGTACTCGGAGTCGGCATACGAAAACCCGTCAGGTCAATTGTATATGTTTCCGGAATAATCGCATTTCCATAAGAATGCGCATATTGATTATTCCAATTCGGATAAAGACTTAAAGCGGGATATTCGGATTGTTCGGCACGGATTTGCTTCTGCAATGCCAAAGAATCTACTGATTTTAATTTTTTGTCTATCGGTGCCTGGCGGGCAATCAGGTCTTGTGAGAAAGAGCTCAAGCTGACCATAGCCGCAACAGCGACCAATCCTGTTTTAATAATGCAATTGAAATTCATTCCTTTTTTATCAATTCTATTTAATATTCGTCATTTGCATACAGGTAGTTAAATGTTGCCTGCTTGTAATCGAATATTTCTTCCGGTTTAAAAAATCTCTTTAATTCAATAGCCGCAGTCTCCGGAGAATCAGAAGCATGAACTATATTTTCCTGAAAGCTCATGCTGTAATCCCCACGAATGGTACCCGGGGCAGCCAGACGTCCATTAGTTGGTCCCACCAACGTACGGACTGTTTGAATAGCATCCACACCTTCGAAACAACAAACAATGACAGGAGCTGTCATCATCGAATCTTTCACACGCTGAAAGAAGGATTTGCCGCTAAGGTGGGCATAATGTTCGCTCAACAATTCATCAGTCAGTTGCATCATCTTCATGCCAGCCAACCGTAATCCTTTACGCTCAAAGCGATGAGTAATCTCACCAACCAATCCCCGTTGAAGGGTACACGGTTTTAAAATGACCAGCGTTTTTTCAAGCATAATACTCGACTTTGCAAATGGTTAAACAATACATTTACTAAAAAAATTCTTCCAAAGATAGTGTTTTCCTACGAAATGGCAAGGAAGTTATTAACTATTTTTCAGATGCTTAGAACGAAAAGGAAGAGGAATCAGGTCGTTAAACTCCTATAAATAGGGAGAATAGAGCCGAAATATGTTTTGCAACACATTTACGCAAATAAACTGCATGTTTAACCGTTTTTCAGCTTATGGCAGCCCAGTTAACATTCGTTTTCCGTAAGGCTTTAAGCTGTCGCCATAAGATTTCGTTCTCCGGACTTTGTGCTGCAGGGTCTTGTTCTACAATACTTTCAGCTATAGCACGAACGTATTGCAACAGTTGACCGTCGCGGACAATATCCGCAATCTTCAAATCGAAAGCGATACCGCTTTGCTGTGTACCTTCAAGATCACCGGGACCACGCAGTTTCAAATCGGCCTCCGCTATTTCAAAACCATCATTAGTGCGCACCATGATTTCCAATCGTTTCCGGGTATCCTCCGTCAACTTGTAATTCGTCACCAGAATACAATAAGACTGTTCTGCTCCACGCCCTACCCGACCGCGCAACTGATGTAACTGTGATAACCCGAAACGTTCTGCATTTTCAATAATCATAACCGAAGCATTCGGAACGTTCACTCCCACCTCAATGACAGTAGTAGCCACCATAATCTGCGCTTTACCCGAAACAAAAAGCTGCATTTGCTCATCCTTCTCGGCTGGTTTCATTTTACCATGCACTTTACAAACCGTGCATTTCGGAAACTCTTCCAAAATATGTTGGTACCCTTCTTCAAGATTCTTTAAATCAATCTTTTCGCTCTCTTTAATCAACGGATAGACAATATAAACCTGGCGTCCTTCGTCGATCTGCTTACGCACCGAACGATACATGCTTTCCCGGCGATTGTCAAATTGATGGATGGTAGTAATCGGTTTTCTTCCGGGCGGAAGTTCATCGATAACAGACACGTCCAAGTCACCGTACAAAGTCATCGCCAACGTACGGGGAATGGGAGTGGCAGTCATTACAAGCACATGCGGAGGTTGAACATTCTTACTCCAAAGACGGGCACGTTGAGCCACGCCAAAACGATGTTGTTCGTCAATCACAACGAAGCCTAAAGAAGAGAAATTGACAGTATCTTCAATAACAGCATGTGTTCCTATTAATATCTGCACATCTCCTGTCAGCAATCCGGCCAGAATTGCTTCTCTCCTTTTTCCTTTAATAGAACCTGTCAGTAGCTCAACACGAATATCCATGCCAAAAAGCAGTTCCTTAATGGTTTCGTAGTGCTGGTTTGCCAGGATTTCGGTAGGTGCCATCATACAAGCCTGATAGCCATTATCCAATGCCAGCAACATACTCATCAAGGCAACCAGTGTTTTTCCACTTCCTACATCTCCCTGCAAAAGGCGATTCATCTGTCTGCCACTGCCGACATCGTTCCGTATCTCTTTCAACACCCGTTTCTGCGCACCCGTCAGTTGGAAAGGAAGATTCTTTGTATAAAATGTATTGAACACATCTCCCACTTTTTCAAAGATGTATCCACGATACCTTTTCTGCCTGTCTTTGGCATATCGGAGAATGTTTAACTGAACATAAAACAGTTCTTCAAATTTAAGACGGTATTGTGCCCGACGGAGGACGTCAGGATTGGTTGGGAAGTGGATATTCCGGAGCGCTTCCGTCAAAGGCATCAAATGATGCTCCGTCAGTAACTTGGGAGAAAGTGTTTCAGGTAGAGGCTCCTGTATCTGCTGAATCACCGTTGCCATCATCTTCTCTATCGCGTGAGAGTTGAGGAAACTGCGTTTCATCTTCTCCGTCGTACTATAATAAGGCTGCAGCCCCACCGAGGAAAGTTTCAAATCATCCGGTTTGTCTACATCAGGATGCGCCACATTGATACGTCCGTTGAAAACAGTAGGTTTGCCGAAAATAATATATTCCTCGTGAAGTTTATACTTTCCCAAGATGTACTTTATACCTTGAAACCACACCAAATCCACGACTCCTGTACCATCCGAAAAATGCGCTGTCAAACGGCGCTGCCGTCCTTCACCAATGGTCTCGAAACCGAGGATTTCTCCTTTCAACTGGATATACGGCATATTGCCATCTATTTCATGAATGTAATAGATGCGGCTCCGGTCAATATATTTATAAGGGAAATAATAAATTAAATCGTGCAAGGAATAGATTTCCAACTCCTTATTTAATACAGCGGCTTTTTGAGGGCCTACACCGGAGATAAATTTTATGTCGCGTGTGGCTAAATCGAACATTTATAAAAGAGCACTCCCTACTTTTAAATCGAAAGGAGTTGTTATTTTTATATTTTCACGGTTGCCTTCTGCCAGATAAACGGGCATTCCCATCGCTTCCACAACGGAAGCATCATCTGTAAAGAAGGGGGTAAATTCCTGGGCATAGGCTTGTTGCAGCAACTCTACATCAAACACTTGCGGCGTTTGCACCAGTTTATAATCAATCCGGCTGACTGTTTCACTTCCGGCATCTGTCAAATGGCGAAGCGTCTCTACTACATCCACCACAGGAATCACTGCTTTTTGCACCTCTGCCAACTCATAACAACGGCGAATCACTTCTACTGATACAAACGGGCGTACTCCATCATGCACTCCCACCAATCCCGGCTCTTGCACCAGTGCCAGCCCGTTCTTTACGGAATGGAAACGTGTTTCACCTCCTTCTGCAAGGACATGTTTTACCGTAAAATGATGTTCATCGCAAAGTTGCTTCCAGAAACTTTGTTGCTCCTGCGGAAGCACCAATATGATTTGAAGTGCCTCGTCATATCTCCTGAAGACTTCCAGGGTATGCATCAACACAGGTTTATCACCCATGGGAAGGAATTGTTTGGGAAGATCACTTCCCATTCGCAAGCCCTTTCCACCGGCGACAATGATTACATATTTCTTCATGGACGGTTTAGCGTTTAACGCACATCGCTTCTACCAGTTCGTCTACTTTTTCTTTACCTACCAACAGGTCAACGATTGTCAAGGCAAATTCCATAGCAGCACCTGGTCCCATACCCGTAATGATGTTTCCATCACGTACGACATGTGCATTTACACATTCGGCACCATCCAGATATTGTTCGAAACTCGGATAACAGGTAGCCTTCTTTCCTTTCAGCAGTCCCAGTTTACCCAACACCATCGGAGCAGCACAAATGGCAGCAATAGGTTTACCTTTTGCAGCAAAATCAAGGATCAATTTGCGCAATCCTTCGTGCTTGTCAAGTGTAGCAGCTCCCGACATTCCTCCCGGCAACAACAAAAGTTCAGCATCAAAGAAATCACAATTCTCGAAATTGATATCGCAAAGAACGGATACATCATGTGCTCCTACTACAATTTCATCCGGTGTAACGGATACGATTTCTACATTCAGTCCGGCACGTCTCAACGTGTCAATAGCAGTAAAGGCTTCAATTTCTTCAAAACCATCTGCAAAAAAAGCGTATACAGTTCCCATAATGCTTAATATATTTGGTTAATGATACTATCTCAAGTTAAAATAATAGGTGATTGTCCCTGTCTGGTTATTCACTCCATCGATCGTATTAAAACGGGCTTTCTTAGCTGCATCCTCCGCCGCCTTACGTAAAGCAGAATTTACAGTGTTCGTTTGAGGACTAATGCTGGTCGATATCACTTGCCCTGCAGGATTCACGGTGATATTCACCACTACACGTCCTTCTTCCTGCACATTATATACAGGCTTCGGCAAACTGCCCGTACCTAAAGAACGTCCGCCAAGGTCAAATGTTCCATAACCTCCGGTTCCGGTCTTCGCTCCGGTAGAAGAGTTACCCTCCTTGCTACCTTCGGTTCCCGTGCCACTAGCCGCTGTTCCTTTATTTCCTGTCATTTGCGCTCCTTTTCCAAACGCACCGGACACCCTCTTTCTGGCAGCTTCTTCGGCAGCCTTACGTTCACGTTCCGCTTTTTCTTCTGCCAGTCGTTTCGCTTCTGCAGCTTTTTCCGCTTCCGTTTTTTCCGGCTTCTTCACCGGTTCTTTCGGCTTGACCACCTCTTTAGGTTTCACCGTCTCTTTTTTCGGTTCTTCCGTCTTAGGCTTCAAAGTGACCGTTTCCTCTTCAGTCTGTGTCAGTAAATCCTGTTCAGAAGGGAGTTGCGGTTCTGTTTCCGCAGGCGGTGCTGCCGCATCTTCATCCATAATATCCACATCTACCAGAGAAGGATCATCAAAGCCGCTCGCTGTATCCACATTCCCCAGCATCACAGGCACTCCGCCTGCATCTTCATCCGGTTGGGGGACAGTAAAGCTCACCAGAATCAAAAGAGCAATCACTGCCACATGCACCAACAGTGCACCGAGCGCTCCTATGTATTCACCCTTTTTTCTTCTGTCCATTGTTTCTTATTTATTTTCAGGCGGGCGGGTAGCCAGCACCATCTTAAAATGATTCTCGTTTGCAATGTTCAATACCCTTACGATCTCACGATAAGGTACCGATTCATCTGCATACAATGCCACATACATTTCCGGTTCCTTCTCTACACAACTCTGCAAAAATGAAGTCAGATCGTTCAGCGCCACCGGCTGCTCTTTTTCATTGCCGAAAGCGGCATAGAAATTCAAGTCCTTATCGATAACCACTCTTGTCAGCGGCTTGGCCGAAGTCTGCTGCTTGCCTTGAGGCAACAATACCTTTATGGCATTGGGCGACACCACCGTAGAGGTTATCATAAAGAATATCAGCAACAGGAAGATGACGTCCGTCATGGAGGCCATGCTGAAATTGGGCGATACTCTATTTCTTCTTTTTAATCCCATCTGCCAATTATTTTGCAGGCTCGTTCAACAGGTCCATGAACTCCATTGTACGAGATTCCATTTTATTTACCACACGGTCTACCAGCATCACCAGATAATTATAGGCAAACATAGCGATGATACCGACAATCAGACCACCGACCGTTGTAATCATAGCTTCATAGATACCTCCCGAAAGCAAAGTGATATCAATGTTTCCACTTCCGGCATTCGCCATTTCGTAGAATGCGCGTACCATACCGGTCACCGTACCGAGAAATCCGAGCATTGGAGCACCTCCGGAAATAGTTGCCATCACAGTCAGTCCTTTTTCCAACTTTGCAACTTCAATGTTACCCACATTCTCAATAGCTACCTGCACATCGTTAATAGGACGTCCCAGACGGCTGATTCCTTTTTCTATCATACGTGCCGAAGGGGTATTCATCGTACGGCAATAGTTAATAGCCGCTTTGATCTCTCCACTATGAATATAGTCTTTAATCCGTTCCATAAACATAGGGTCCTCTTTTCCTGCTTTGCGAATCATGTAGTTACGTTCAAACAGGATATAGAAACAGATAACCGACAGTACGCCCAATACAATCATAATCCATCCACCCTTGACAGCCATATCAAGCATGTTCATTTCCGGAGCGTTTACCTCCGTCAGCACGGGGTTGGCAGTAGCCAGTGAGTCGGCCATATTCATAGCCCCTTGGGCTAACAAGATCATTGCATTCATGAGCGTAAACAGTTTTTATATTCCTGAATGGTACGTTCGAGTCCCAGATACAGTGCATCGCTAATCAACGCATGTCCAATAGACACTTCATCCACCCAAGGAATGTTTTTATAGAAATAATTTAAATTCACCAGACTTAAATCATGACCGGCGTTCAATCCGATACCCAGTTTACGGGCAGTCTTTGCAGCTTCGATAAAAGGAGCGATAGCTGCTTCCGGATTCTTCGGATAGTCCGTCGCATAAGGTTCAGTATACAGTTCGACGCGATCCGCCCCTGCTTTTGCTGCATATTCCACCATTTCAGGATCGGCTGCCACAAAAACGGAAGTACGAATGCCGGCACTGTTAAACTGATCGAGAACTTCCGTCAGGAATTCCTGATTTGCTTTCGTATCCCAACCTGAATTGGAGGTGATCTGTGAAGGATCATCGGGTACTAAAGTAACCTGATGAGGTTTTACTTTCAACACCAAGTCAATAAATTCCGGAGACGGATAACCTTCAATATTAAATTCAGTCCGCAACAGAGGACGCAAGTCATATACATCAGAGCGACGAATGTGACGCTCGTCAGGACGGGGATGAACGGTGATACCATCAGCCCCAAAAGATTCACAATCAAGCGCTACTTTTACTACATCGGGCACATTTCCCCCGCGAGCATTTCTTAGTGTAGCAATCTTGTTTATGTTTACACTTAATTTAGTCATAGTTCTACGTTATATTTGCCGCAAAAATACAAATATTATTATTAGTTGCCTAATAATACGAAACGCATTCTCTACTCTTTTTTGGTTATTTAAAGTAGAAATCCAAGAAAAAATGCCAAATTTGCATCCTGAACTAATGATGTTGCTTATGAAATTTGCCATTTTTGGAAATACTTATCAGGCTAAAAAGTCTTCTCATGCTGTCACCTTGTTTAAACTTTTAAAGAAACAAGGAGCAGAGATTGGTATGTGCAGGGAATTTTATCAATTCCTAGTTTCTGAAAATATGGATATTGAAGCAGATCAATTATTTGATGGTGATGATTTTACTGCCGATATGGTAATCAGCATCGGAGGCGACGGAACGTTTCTGAAAGCTGCCCGCCGCGTAGGAAGAAAAGGGATCCCTATTTTGGGAATTAACACAGGACGTTTAGGATTTCTGGCAGATATTTCACCGGAAGAAATGGAGGAAACATTTGATGAAATCCAAAACGGCAGATATAGTGTGGAGGAACGGAGCGTACTTCAGTTAATCTGCAACGACAAACATCTCCAAGATTCTCCTTACGCCCTCAACGAAATAGCTATTCTCAAACGGGACAGCTCCTCTATGATTAGTATCCGGACAGCTATTAATGGCGCGTATCTGAATACTTATCAAGCTGACGGGTTAGTAATTGCCACTCCAACAGGTTCCACAGCCTACTCTTTGAGTGTAGGAGGCCCGATCATCGTTCCTCATTCCAACACTATTGCCATCACTCCGGTGGCTCCACATAGTCTCAACGTCCGCCCTATCGTTATTCGGGATGACTGGGAGATTACATTAGATGTAGAAAGCAGAAGTCACAACTTCCTCGTCGCCATTGACGGGAGGAGCGAAACTTGCAAAGAAACGACTCAACTAACCATTCGCCGGGCAGATTACAGCGTAAAGGTAGTGAAACGTTTTAATCACATTTTTTTCGATACACTCCGCAGCAAGATGATGTGGGGAGCTGACGGAAGACGGTAAGCAGTTCACATTATGCACCGTTATTCCTCATCGCCTAATTCAACTATACGGTACTTAAAAATAGAACTTCTAAAAAAAGGGACATTCAAGTTGTTGGGAATGCAACAAATTGGGTATAGATTCCAACTAAAGAGAAAAGGGGCCGGGATTTACTATCTTCAGAAATCAGATTAACATTATTTTCCCCTATATTTACTCAATAAGATTAAAATATACTGATTACACTTGCAAATCATTCTTTTATAGACAACAGTCATTCATTTTATCAGTTTCTCCTTACCTTTATTTACATACAAACTAGAGAAAAAAATAGCTTCTAATCATTCCTATATGAGTTCCTCACCGAGAAATGAGATGTCCCTCACCGAGGAACTTATCCTTTCTCGGTGAGGGACATCTCGTTGGTTTTAATCCAACGAAGGCTTCCATGATTAAAAAGCTGCATATTGTCTGCAAATTCATGCTGTGCTCGCCCTATTTTCTGTATATTATTGCAATTATTTATGCAGTTCTTTCCCCAGTTCATCCATAAAAGAACAACTGTTGCCCGAAGAAATATTAAAAACAGACCATCGGGTTAGCTAATATAGAAGAAAATAGAATATCGGTAGAGAAAAAGAATACCCCGATATTAATCTAACATAAAGGTCTGCGAACCAATCAGATTACCACCTTCGAAGATATCAACACGGTAGTTTCCGGCATACAAGAATTCTTCTACATCCCAAAACACATTGATATTCTGTTCTTCTCCGTTATATTCAATATACTTCTTAATTGAATAAACCAATGTACGGTTTTCATAAGGGAAAGTATTGGATGCACTCTTGGTCAGTACATCATTATCGGGTTTGGTTATACGTACATAGATGGTACGTTCACCGTTTTCGGCGGTTATATTCTTCACGACCGTGAAACTGATGGCTAACTTCACCACGTCTTTCACTTTCTTCGCCACTTTACCACGTTTATTGCGTGGTTCGATACGAATATTAGTTGCATCGAGTTGTGCGGCTAGCGTCACCTTCTTATTCAGATTCTTCTTTTCTTCAGAAAGGTTATCGATCTGTCGTGAAGCCTGATTATACTTTTGAGTCACTTCAGCTATGACCTGTTTCTGCTGTGCAGTCAGTTTATTCAGAGAGTCGATCTGATTAATATACCCAATCATTACCTTACGCAAAGTAGCCAACTCATTCTTTAAACGACGGATCTCTGTAGCATTCGTGCTCTTCACTGTACGAAGTTCTTCCAAGAGACGTTGAGTTTTCAATTGTTCCTGTTCCAGTAATTGAGATAAAGAGTCATTAGAAATCGTCATCTTTAACTCATCATATTGTTGTGCAAAACGGGTATATTCGTTTTCCAGATCTTCCTTATCTAATTGGAATTCCTGCACTAACTCCCGGTTAGCTTGTTTTTCGGTAAACAATAAATAAGTAATACCAATAATAGCTATCACCAAGATAGCCACGGCCGCAATAAGAAGGCTTTTTTTACTCATAGTTTCAGTTGTGAATTGATAACGTGCGCAAAAGTAATCATTTCGCAACAGAAGTCAAGTATAAAAAGTGAGAGTTTTTGAAAAACTCCCGACTAATCTATGCAATTTTAATTTATTAACCAGTCAACCAGGCCGAGCCGACAGACGCAAAGTACCCCGACTGATTCTCCTTTATGATCCTAAGCGGCCACTGGCATTACCTGATCGGAGCAGCCTTATTTGCGACTTTTACCTCGTTTGCGTACTGGTTTTGAAGCAAATGACACTTTAGCAAACCAGTATTGAAATTATTTTTTAGTGAAGCGGTAGCCCGAGAAATAATATAGAATTTACCTAACGTACAAACGTACGTTATCTACCGTGTGAATGTCCGTTACCTACCGGGCGAGCATCAACAACCTACCAGACAAAAGTCGGTCATCTGCCGGACGAACAGTTCATGAGGGACACGGGAACAGAAACGGCACCGACGAAGTGATCCGAACCGACAATGGCAGCAACCAAAGCCATCTTCTCTGCCCAGTATTATTGCTGTTGTTTATAACAGAAATAATACTTTTACTTACTCTTCTCTTCTCTTCTCTACTCTTCTCTACTCTACTGGTTTTCATTGGGTTTTTCCCCTTTACTGGCGGGCGTTTCAGCGCTTCGTACAGCCCTCTCCGAACACCCTCGTTTTTGTATCGTTTTCGTTGTTTATTCTCCACTTCTCTTCCACGCTTGCCAACGGCTTGTTCGACTACTTTTTTTTCATGATAGCTATCCATTCCGGAGAACTTCGACCTTTAACTAAAATTATTACGGAAAAATTTCTTTAATCAGGATTATCGTTGTAATTTTGTCGCGCTAAAAGATAAAACAAATTATCAACTTTTTAAATATATAGTATTATGTCAAAAGTAACCGTAGTAGGCGCAGGTAACGTAGGTGCTACATGTGCAAATGTACTTGCTTTTAATGAAGTAGCAGACGAAGTAGTAATGCTGGACGTTAAAGAAGGCGTTTCAGAAGGTAAAGCAATGGATATGATGCAGACAGCTCAATTGTTGGGTTTCGACACTACATTGGTAGGCTGCACGAACGACTATGCTCAAACTGCTAACTCTGACGTTGTTGTGATTACTTCAGGTATTCCTCGTAAACCGGGTATGACTCGTGAAGAACTGATCGGTGTGAACGCTGGTATCGTTAAATCGGTAGCAGAAAACCTATTGAAATATTCTCCTAACGCTATCATCGTTGTTATCTCCAACCCAATGGATACAATGACTTATTTGGCATTGAAAGCTCTGGGCTTACCGAAAAACCGTGTTATCGGTATGGGTGGTGCTCTGGATAGCTCTCGTTTCAAATATTTCTTGTCTCAAGCTATCGGTTGCAACGCTAACGAAGTAGAAGGTATGGTTATCGGTGGTCACGGTGATACTACGATGATTCCTTTGACTCGTTTCGCTACTTACAAAGGTATGCCTGTAGCTAATTTCATCTCTGCAGAGAAATTGGAAGAAGTTGCTGCTGCTACTATGGTAGGTGGTGCTACGCTGACTAAATTGCTAGGTACTTCTGCATGGTATGCACCGGGTGCAGCAGGAGCATTCGTAGTTGAATCTATCCTTCACGACCAAAAGAAGATGGTTCCTTGTTCTGTATTATTGGAAGGTGAATACGGCGAATCAGATCTTTGCATCGGTGTTCCTGTAATCCTTGGCAAGAACGGTATCGAAAAGATCGTTGAACTGAACCTGAACGAAGACGAAAAAGCTAAGTTCGCAGCTAGCGCAAAAGCTGTTCACGGAACTAACGCTGCTTTGAAAGAAGTAGGTGCTCTGTAATTAAAATCCCCTTACTTTATATATCAAGAAAGGCTGTTCCTCGCCATGAGGAATAGCCTTCTTTCTTTTCAACAGAATCCATCCCCACTATATTTCTAAAAAAAGCTAATTCGTTTTGAGTTCTCACAGAAAGCACATACATTTGCATCGTTGTTTATGCAATTATTGTTTAAGTAAACAAGTACAAAAAAACAGACTACTTTAATAAACAAATTGCATAAGAACAGGGTTATTTAAAATAGAAGTACCACCTTATTAATATGTAAGATGCGATGAAAAAAGTTTTTCTTCTGACATTTCTGTTAAGTTTCACTTTTACAGTAAAAGCGCAGAGCTTTCTAAGTCTGGATAGTTGCCGCGCATTAGCTCTTGCCAACAACAAAGATTTGTTGATAAGCAATGAAAAAATAAGTGCGGCTCATTATCAACGGAAAGCTGCATTTACAAATTATTTGCCTAATTTCTCGGCAACGGGAGCTTACATGAGGAACCAGAAAGAGTTTTCATTATTAAACAATGACCAGAAAGCCGCGCTTTCAGGGTTAGGAACGAATCTGGCTGGCCCCATCCAACAAGCTGCAACCGAGATTGCAACAGCACATCCTGACTTGGCACCACTTATTTCTTCCTTAAGTGGAAAATTAGGAGCGGTGCTGCCCGCCCTCGATCAAGCGGGAAACTCTTTAGTGGATGCACTCCGTACAGACACCCGAAATGTCTATGCAGGTGCCATTACATTGACACAACCTTTATACATGGGCGGGAAAATCCGGGCGTACAACAAAATAACAAAGTATGCCGAAGAGTTGGCTCAAGAACAACATCACGGCGGTATGCAGGAAGTAATCATGAGTACGGACCAAGCCTATTGGCAAGTCATTTCACTGGTTAATAAGAAGAAGTTGGCAGAAGGTTATCTAAAGCTTCTGCAACAGCTGGACAGCGATGTAGAGAAAATGATTAATGAAGGAGTAGCCACCAAAGCGGATGGTTTGTCTGTACGCGTCAAGGTAAATGAAGCCGAAATGACACTGACTAAAGTGGAAGACGGATTGAGTCTTGCGCGAATGTTGCTGTGTCAACTATGTGGTATTGATCTTAGTTCTCCCATCACACTGGCAGACGAAAATATGGAAGACATTCCATTACTGACAACGGATCCTCATTTCGATCTATCCACCGCTTATGAGAATCGTCCGGAGATACGTAGCCTCGAATTGGCAACGCAGATTTATAAACAGAAAGTAAATGTAACCCGTGCGGAGCATCTTCCATCCATCGCATTGATGGGGAATTATATGGTAACCAATCCCTCTGTTTTCAACAGCTTTGAAAACAAGTTCAAAGGTATGTGGAATGTGGGAGTTATGGTACAGATACCTATATGGCACTGGGGAGAAGGTATTTATAAAACCAGAGCGGCAAAAGCCGAAGCTCGTATTGCACAGTACCAACTTCAGGATGCTCGTGAAAAAATAGAGTTGCAGGTCAATCAGGCTGCATTCAAGGTAAAAGAAGCTGGTAAGAAACTGGTAATGTCTTCTAAAAACATGGAAAAAGCGGAAGAAAATCTACGCTATGCAACACTTGGTTTTAAAGAAGGAGTGATTGCCACCAGCAATGTTCTTGAAGCACAAACAGCATGGTTGTCTGCTCATTCAGAAAAGATTGACGCGCAAATAGATGTGAAGCTGACGGAAATCTATCTGAAGAAGTCTTTGGGAACGCTGAAATAAATAAGATTCGGAAAAATAAAGTTAAGAACCCAATCAGAAACAACCCAATCTCTAACCAACTCACAATCTATAAATCACAATCCATAAATCATAATTCATAAATCATATGGCACCTATAAAATCACAAAACAGCAATATGCTTCTTGCATTCCTTACTCTGTTGGGAGTTATTGCAATCGTTGCAGTCGTTGGTTTCTTCATGCTCCGCAAAGGTCCTGAAATTATACAGGGACAGGCTGAAGTTACCGAATATCGCGTTTCAAGTAAAGTTCCGGGACGTATACTGGAATTTCGCGTGAAAGAAGGCCAAAGTGTCAATGCCGGAGATACGCTGGCCATTTTGGAAGCTCCTGACGTGGTAGCAAAAATGGAACAGGCACGTGCTGCTGAAGCTGCCGCACAGGCACAAAACGCAAAAGCAATCAAAGGCGCGCGTGAGGAACAAATCCAGGCGGCTTATGAAATGTGGCAAAAAGCCCAGGCAGGCGTTACCATTGCCGAGAAATCATATCAACGCATCAAGAATCTCTACGAACAGGGAGTGATGCCTGCACAGAAACTGGATGAAGTGACTGCGCAACGGGACGCAAGTATTGCAACAGAGAAAGCTGCCAAAGCACAATATACCATGGCGAAGAATGGAGCGGAACGTGAAGATAAGATGGCTGCGGAAGCTTTGGTAAACCGGGCGAAAGGAGCTGTTGCCGAAGTTGAATCCTATATTAAGGAGACTTATCTCATTGCTCCGGCTGCCGGGGAAGTTTCTGAAATATTCCCGAAGGTAGGCGAATTGGTTGGTACCGGTGCTCCTATCATGAATATCGCTGAACTCAACGATATGTGGGTAACATTCAATGTACGTGAAGATTTGCTCAAGAACCTGACGATGGGTTCGGAGTTCGAAGCTATCATTCCTGCTCTGGATAATAAAAAGATCCAGCTCAAAGTATATTATCTGAAAGACTTAGGCACTTATGCTGCCTGGAAAGCAACCAAAACGACCGGACAATTTGATCTGAAAACATTCGAGGTGAAAGCTTCTCCGGTAGAGAAAGTGGAAAATCTCCGTCCGGGTATGTCTGTTATCATTGACAAGTAACCATGAAAGAGAGAGAAAAGAAATATATAGCTTTGTGGCAGGTCATGCAAAGAGAGTGCCGGCGATTGGTATCACGCCCGCTCTATCTCTTCTGTATGGTCATTGCCCCGCTGTTTTGCTATATATTCTTCACCACTTTAATGGATTCGGGGCTTCCCAAGGATCTTCCTGCGGGAGTAGTGGACATGGATGATTCGTCTACTTCCCGTAATATTGTCCGCAATCTGGATGCTTTTTCGCAGACAGGGGTTGTAGCGCATTACAGCAATGTAACAGATGCACGTATTGCCATGCAGGAGGGAAAAATCTACGGGTTCTTCTATCTCCCCAAGGGTTTATCGGCAGAGGCACAAAGCCAACGGCAGCCAACGATCTCTTTCTATACCAATTACTCATACCTGATTGCAGGCTCTCTATTGTTCAGAGATATGAAAATGATGGGAGAACTCACCTCCGGAGCTGCAGCCCGGACGATGCTGTATGCCAAAGGTGCGACAGAGGATCAGGCTATGGCTTATCTGCAACCGATCGTAATTGATACACACCCACTAAATAATCCGTGGCTGAACTATTCGGTATACTTATGTAATACACTGATACCGGGAGTACTCATGCTATTAATATTTATGGTTACCGTTTATTCAATCGGTGTAGAAATCAAGGATCGCACTGCCCGCGAATGGCTACGAATGAGTAACAACTCCATTTATATTGCATTGGCAGGAAAACTGCTTCCCCACACAATAGTCTTTTTCATTATGGGTATATTTTATAATGTATACCTGTATGGATTCCTGCATTTTCCTTGCAACAGCGGCATATTCCCGATGATATTCGCCACACTGTGTCTCGTACTGGCATCTCAATGTTGTGGTATTGTTATGATAGGAACTCTGCCGACTCTACGACTCGGATTAAGTTTCGCCTCCCTGTGGGGAGTTATATCGTTCTCCATTTCCGGATTTTCATTCCCGGTCATGGCTATGCACCCTGTTCTACAGGCTTTGAGTAATCTATTCCCGTTGCGACACTATTTCCTTATTTACGTGGATCAGGCGCTCAACGGATATAGTATGGCTTACTCATGGACCAACTATATGGCACTATTAATATTTATGATGCTACCCTTCTTCGTGGTTCACCGCCTGAAGGAAGCATTGGTTTACTATAAATATATACCCTAAATGAAAGATATAAAATTAAAAGACAAGATAGCCCAAGGCATCAATGACCTGTTTTATATCTGGAAGCGGGAGTTTCAGACAACTTTCCGCGACCAGGGGGTGTTGATATTCTTTATACTCGTCCCGCTAGGTTATCCGTTGCTATATAGTTTCATCTATGATAACGAAGTAGTACGTGAAGTTCCTGCAGTTGTTGTAGACGATTCACATTCATCTCTTAGCCGCGAATATCTCCGCAAGGTAGATGCTACGCCCGATATTAAAATCGTCTCTTACTGTGCCGATATGGAAGAGGCCAAACAAATGCTAAAGAACCGGCGTGCGTATGGCATCATTTATATCCCTTCGGATTTCAGCGACAATATTGCCAAAGGAAAACAGACACAAGTAAGCATCTATTGCGACATGAGCGGATTGTTGTATTATAAATCGATGCTTCTTGCCAACACAGCGGTTTCTTTGAATATGAATAAGGACATCAAGATTGCACGCAGTGGAAATACAACCGACCGACAGGATGAAATCACCGCTTATCCGATCGAATATGAAGAGATTTCCATTTTCAACCCGACTGCCGGATTCGCCGCTTTCCTAATTCCTGCAGTATTGGTATTGATTATCCAACAAACATTATTACTCGGCATCGGTCTCGCTGCGGGAACAGCCCGTGAAAATAACAGGTTTAAGGATCTCGTGCCTATTAACCGCCATTACAACGGAACGTTACGAATTGTATTAGGAAAAGGATTGAGTTATTTCCTGGTTTATATATTGGTAGCTTTCTACGTACTTTATGTAGTTCCAAGATTGTTTAGCCTCAACCAAATTGGGCAACCCAGTTCATTAATATTATTCGTTGTCCCCTATCTTGCGGCTTGTATTTTCTTTGCGATGACAGCTTCTATTGCCATTCGCAACCGGGAAACGTGTATGCTGATTTTTGTATTCACATCAGTCCCCCTGTTATTTATTTCAGGAATTTCCTGGCCGGGAGCAGCTATTCCTCCGTTTTGGAAGTATGTATCCTACATCTTCCCCTCGACGTTTGGAATTAACGGATTTGTAAAAATCAACAATATGGGAGCCACTCTTAGTGAAGTAGCTTTTGAATATAAGGCTTTATGGTTGCAAGCTGGCATTTATTTCCTTACCACTTGTTGGGTATACCGCTGGCAAATACTAATGAGCCGCAAACATGCAATAGAGAGATACAAAGAATTAAAAGAGAAAGCAAACTTATCCTAACAGATAAGTGATTAATGAGTAAGAATTACAAGAGAGAGAATTAACGGTGTATCCTTTCAATGGGGGTATGCCGTTTTTCTTTTTATTAATAAGGATATAAAAATCCCCCGTTCCAAGAGAGTAAAGAACGAGGGATTTTAGAGATATTATAAAGAGAGTATAATAAGTTAGAACTTGTAACCTACACCAATAGAGAAGTTCATGTTCTTCGGAGCACCGTCACCATCAGCAATTTTAGTTAATCCAAATTCTCCTGTCAAGTCAACAAAGAATTTATTAATTTCATAAGCAACGCCTACACCAAGACCAGCATCAAATCTCTTCCATCCATCATCTCCAAAAACATCTTCCTTTTCATCAACTCCATCATATTTATATTTACCTGCAACACCAAATGCAAAATAAGGACCTGCTTTTACCACGATATTCTGATTATCAGCAATAGCAAATCTTGCAGCTGCCAATATCGGCAATTCTAAATACATTGGATTACACTTCACGCCATCAGCTTTATAACCTTTAGAAGTAAACATCAAAGATGGTTGAACAGACCACATTTCCGTAAATGCATATTCTGCACCTACACCAACATTAAAACCAATCTTCATGTCTGTGTCTGCATCACCAGTAAGATTACTCATGTTCATACCTACTTTGGCATTCCAAGAAATTTGAGAATAAGAAACGATAGAAACAAGTGCAAATAGCACAAAAATCAAACCTTTTTTCATATCATTCATTTTTTAGTTTGCCTCCCTCTTCCCTTTGGTTGGCATTATTAGTTAATAGTTCCGTTTGAAGTGTGGGGAATTATTCGCAACCGGTTAAAGTATTGAAACACACCCTTCCGTATTTAACGTATGTTTTGTAGCCGCAAATATATTTCATTTATTTTATATAAAAAAATCCTAGATACCCTATTTTTTGCATAAAGGTTATTAAAGTGTGACTATTTAGGCAAAAATAATGTTCATTCTACCTTTTTTTATGCTTAAATAATTTCCGAGTAGCGATACAATTAAAATATTCTTGCAGGATTTATACATTTACAATTATTAACCGACTAACTATTGCCTATTTACGAAATATTCGTAGATTTGCGAAGTATTCGTAATTAAACAACATCTCCATGGAAAAGTTAACTATACAAGAAGAAGAAGTAATGATCTACATTTGGGAGTTACAATGCTGTTTCGTAAAAGACATTGTTGCAAAGTATACGCAACCGGCACCTCCTTATACCACAGTAGCATCTATCGTAAAGAACCTCGAGCGGAAAGGATATGTCACACCGAAACGTGTGGGTAATACCTACCAATATACTCCTGCCATTCGTGAAAATGAATATAAACGTCATTTCATGAGTAGCGTAGTTCGTAACTACTTTGAGAACTCTTACAAAGAAATGGTTTCTTTCTTTGCCAAAGACCGGAAGATTTCGACCGATGATCTCAAAGATATTATCGATCTTATTGAAAAAGGAAAAGAAGATTAATAGAAAACATTCATCATCATGACTCCGGAACTAGCTTATTTTCTAAAGATAAATGTAGCGATAGCCCTGTTCTACGCATTCTATCGGTTGTTTTTTCACAAAGACACCTTCTTCCATTGGCGCAGAATGGCTTTGTTATGTTTCTTTGCCATCTCTTTGCTTTACCCTCTACTGAATATCCAGGGATGGATAAAAGCTCACGAACCGATGGTGGCAATGGCAGATCTTTATGCAACCATCCTGCTTCCGGAGCAAGTTGTGACTCCTACACAAGCGACTGTCATAAATTGGCAAGAGGTTATCACGCAGTTCGCTAAAATTATTTATTGGAGCGGAATGTTATTACTTACCGCACGTTTCTTCGTACAACTGGGTAGCATCATCCGATTGCATTTCCAATGCTCAAAAAGCAATATACAAGGAGTACGCGTACATCTATTAAAAAAAGAAACAGGTCCTTTTTCTTTCTTCCACTGGATATTCATACACCCGCAATCACATACGGAATCTGAAATCAGTGAAATCATTACGCATGAAGAGACCCATGCCCGACAATACCACTCGGTGGATGTGCTTTTCAGCGAAATAATGTGCATATTCTGCTGGTTCAACCCATTTATCTGGTTAATGAAACGGGAAGTCAGAGGAAACCTCGAATACATGGCAGACCATCGTGTATTAGAGACAGGACATGATAGTAAATCATACCAGTACCACTTATTGGGACTGGCACATCACAAGGCTGCAGCAAATTTATCAAATAGTTTCAATGTTTTACCACTCAAAAATCGTATTAAAATGATGAATAAACGAAGAACGAAAGAAATAGGAAGAACAAAATATCTGATGTTTCTTCCCTTGGCTGCCATCTTGATGATTGTCAGTAACATCGAAATGGTAGCACGTACTACTGAAAAATTTGCAAAAGAAATGATGGGACAAATAACGGAAGAAGTTGCTATGCAAGCTGAAACCACAAATATTCCCGAACTTTCTACAAGAGAAATTCAAGAAATCAGCCTTTCGCAAGGTACAAAAGGAAAGGAAGTAACGGAAACACAAATCAAGAGTGTACCGGATTCTGTTGTTTTTCAGGTTGTAGAAGAAATGCCGGATTTTCCGGGAGGGATGAAGGCATTGATGGATTACTTATCGAAGAATGTCAAATATCCGGCTGAAGCACATGCAATCGGTGCACAAGGACGTGTAATTGTAAGCTTTACTGTTAAAAAGGACGGAAGTATAGCCGACACAAAAGTAGAACGAAGTGTCAATCCGTATCTCGACAAAGAAGCCGTGCGTGTCATTGCTGCCATGCCTAAATGGCAACCTGGCAAACAAAGAGGGGAAGCAGTAAATGTAAGATTTACAGTTCCCGTTGCTTTCAGACTATCCGATCCAGAACCACCCAAGGCGGAAGAGATCAAACAGTCTGATCTGGACGAAGTAGTTGTAGTGGGATACGGTCCACAAGAAGATTCAACTCCCGGTGCAGTAGGTGTGAAAGGAGAAAACGTAGATCAGGCTTTCACTGTAGTAGAAACAATGCCCAAATTCCCGGAGGGACAAGCCGGGTTGATGCGTTATCTTGCTAGAAGTATCAAATATCCTGTCATTGCTCAAAAAAACAAAGAACAAGGCAGGGTAATCATACAAATGATTATCGGAACAGATGGTAGTTTGTCAAACGTAAAAGTATTACGCAGCGTATCTCCGTCACTGGATGCAGAAGCCATCCGTGTAGTGGGAAACATGCCTAAATGGGAACCGGGAATGCAAAAAGGACAGGCTGTCCCTGTTAAGTATACCCTCCCTATCACGTTCCGGTTACAATAAATAACTTCCCCGATACCGCTCCCTTTCCTCATCGGTGAGGAACGGGGCGTTCATCGGTGGGGAACTCTCTCCTCCCGGTGCCGGACGTATCTTTCCCCGGTGCTGAAAAAAGTCATTTCTTTTTCCGTTTTTTACAAGGATAGTTATAAAAAGATCCTTATATTTGTTCGTGTAATAAAACATTATTCACATGAAAAGATTCGCATGGATTATCGGTTTAATATTCTGCACAATCTGCACCATACAAGCCAAAGACAGAGTTATCGAGCGGCCTCCTTTTCTAGCATGGAGCTCCAATAGTATTGAGATTGATAAAATTGTCATGAGTGATACCGTGACAACAGTGTATATAAAGGCTTTTTATCGTCCGAAATACTGGATTAAAATAGCAACGGGCAGTTTTCTGAAAGATAATAACGGAATGCTTTATCCTATCCGAAAGGGAGTTGGAATCACATTGGATAAGGAATTCTGGATGCCGGAATCGGGAGAAGCGGAGTTTCAACTCTTATTTCCCCCAATACCTGAAAATGTAACCAGTCTGGATTTCTCGGAAGGGGACTTCGACGGGGCCTATAAGATATGGGGAATACAATTAGACAAAGAGACATTCTATAAACAAAAACTTCCCAAAGAAGCAGTCGTACACAAAATAAATAAGAAAGCGATATTGCCTACTCCAAAGTTGGTTTATGGGACTGCTACACTCAAAGGGAAAATGCTGGATTATCAGAAAGAGATGATGCAACAAATGAAGATGCATATAGAAAGCCCTGCATTGAATATCCACAATGAACAGAATATCATAAAGATCAAAGAAGACGGCACTTTCCAGGCGGAGGTCAAAGTAGCGTCCGTTACAAGTGTAGCATTAGAACTTCCTTTTGGCTGGATCGAGTGTCTGATAGCTCCCAACGAAGAGACATCGCTCATCATCAATACAAAGGAACTATGCCGTAGACAGGCGCATCTGCAAAAAAAGGATAAAACGTATGGAGAACCTGTATACTTTAATGGTTATCTGGCTAGTCTGCAACAAGAATTAGCTTCCGTAGATATAGATATTGTATTGAAAAGCGTTTATTACATGGATATGTACAACGACATTGCCGGGAAAAGCGCAGATGAATACAAGGCTTATGTATTGGAGCGTCTTCCATCCATTCGAAAAGAAATTGCACAATCCCCATACAGCAATGCGTGTAAAGAGCTATTAAATATTCAGGTAGATCTGGCAGCGACTGGTAAAATCGCCATGACGGAGAGAGAACTAAAATCAGCATATATCGCTGTTAATAAACTGAATAAAGAACAGACTGACGACTATTTCTACAATACCCGCATTGATATTCCTGCAGGATACTATGACATATTGAAAGAGTTCACTTCTATCAACACTCTGAAAGCGCTATACGGTAAATATTACGCATCAACAATATACTTGATAAGTTTTCTGCCAAATTCTTTAGATGTACTTAAAAAGACACTGGGAACGGGACAAGGCCCCTTATTCGATAACATTAAATTTAATAAGCTGTATCAATCCATAAAGGATTTTACCCCGTTAACAACAGAGCAGAATGCCGAACTAAAAACTTTTTCTTCCCCAGCATACGCAGAGATGCTTACCCAAACGAACAAAGAAATAATAAAGAAAATAGAATTAAACAAAAGAAAGACAGGCTTCACTGTAAACGAGACGGGACAAGTCTCCAATGAGGACTTATTCCCATCCATTATCTCTAAATTCCGGGGACATACGTTGCTAGTTGATTTTTGGGCAACCTGGTGTGGACCTTGTCGCACAGCCAATAAAGCTATTACTCCAATGAAAGAAGAATTAAAAGACAAGGATATTATCTACCTCTACATCACAGGCGAGACTTCACCTAAAGGAACTTGGGAAAATATGATTACCGATATTCATGGTGAGCACTTCCGTGTGACAAATGAACAATGGAGTTTTCTGATGTCCAGTTTCAATATTCGGGGAGTTCCCACTTATTTTGTTGTTGATCCGGAGGGTAATATCACCTTCAAACAAACTGGATTTCCCGGAGTAGACACCATGAAAAAAGAGCTTATGAAAGCTTTGAATAAGTAATTCGAACGTTAAAAAGATAGTGACGGTATATGCTTAGGATAGTGACGGTATATGATAATGATACCGTCACTATTTCTATCGGATAGCGTCACTATCTTATAGAGGAAAATCCGCCAACAACAATTGCTATATAAGTATGTCATCATAATTAGTTTATATAATATATTTAGGCACGGATTACGCGGATTATAATATAAGATTATTTTGCAAGAATACGTAATCCTAAAAATCAATAAATAAACGAGCCTCCATAGTCTTTGAAAAGACTACAGAGGCTCGTTTTATATCCTATGGATAACTTACAGCAAAGCTATCCAAGTCCAGATTCCACTTATTTATGCATTTCCACGATTTGAGTCGGAGCCATCTCTACATTCCGTCGATCTACTTGACGAACGACACTGGCAGCCAGGGATAAGAAAGCACGTCCGGTCACGGAATCTTCATCCAACGCAACAGGTGTGCCATTATCTCCCCCTTCGCAAATGCTTTGTACGATAGGAATCTGTCCCAACAAAGGAACATTCATCTCTTCAGCCAGTTTCTTTGCGCCTTCTTTTCCGAAGATATAGTATTTATTTTCGGGAAGTTCGGCAGGAGTAAACCAAGCCATATTTTCAACCAAACCAAGGATAGGTACATTTACCTTATCATTGGTAAACATATTGATTCCCTTACGGGCATCTGCCAAAGCCACTGCCTGCGGAGTGCTGACAACAATCGCCCCTGTCATGGCCAGCGTTTGAACAACTGTCAAATGAATATCACTGGTTCCGGGAGGAAGATCTATCAGAAAATAATCCAACTCTCCCCAAGCTGCATCAGCAATCAACTGTTTCAACGCATTACTAGCCATTCCACCACGCCACAAAGTTGCCTGATCCGGATCGACAAAGAAGCCGATAGATAATAATTTCACTTCATATTTTTCTACCGGAATAATCATGTCACGACCGTCGATACGTTCAGCATAAGGGCGTGCATCTTCCACCTGAAACATCTTCGGCATGGAAGGACCAAAAATATCAGCATCAAGCAAACCTACTTTATATCCTAATTTAGCCAAAGCAACGGCCAGATTCGCAGACACCGTAGACTTACCTACTCCACCCTTACCGGAAGATATACCGACTATATTCTTCACTTGCGGAAGGAGCTTGCCAACTTCCGGGCGGGCAGCTTGCTTACTTTCCGCTGTAATCGTTACCTGCACATCAGGAGAGACATACGTGTGAATAGCTGTTTCCGCAGCCTTCAACATTGATTTCATAAACGGATCAGTCGGTTTCTCAAAGATCAATGAGAAGCTGACAGTCATGCCATCAATACGGAGATTATCGGCAACCATCTCCGCTTCCACCAAATTCTTTCCCGTACCGGGATAACGCACCGTTGCCAATGCATCTAATATCAATTTAGGATAGAGAGTCATTTTATTTACTATTTGACGATTTACAATTTACTATTTAAAGTCACTGTTCAGGTGGCTGCCGGTTCACTTTAGGGTGGTTGTCCCGGCAAGCTATTTGCTTGTGCTTAGACCGCTACGCTTGCTGCGGTTGTAGCTACGATAGGGATCAAGCTCTATTTCTACATCCGGCTCTTGCAGTTTACCTTCCTGCGGAAGCCGGAATTTGATATACTTTATATCTAAACCACGATCCAGCCATTGTTGTTCATAATAGGTTTTAATACCGAGAATATCATCTACCAGATCAGAATGATATAGATCTTCAGTCATAAACTCAACCGGAAGTTTGTTCGCCTCAATCATGTATTTTGTATAGGTAAACATAAAGTTGCTGTCCGTTTTCAGGTGGATAATACCATTCGGTTGCAAGAATTTGCGATACCGTTCCATAAAATAGGTAGAGGTCAGCCGCTTGGTTGCTTTCTTCATTTGCGGGTCAGAGAAAGTAAGCCATATTTCACTCACTTCGCCTTCAGCAAAAAAACGCTCGATGATTTCAATATTAGTACGCAGGAAAGCGACATTCTTCATTCCGGCCTGTAATGATTCCGTTGCTCCCGTCCACATACGGGCACCTTTTATATCCACTGCTATAAAGTTCTTTTCGGGGAACATCTTACCCAGGCCGACGGTATACTCACCACGTCCGCAACCCAACTCGAGCACAATCGGATGATCGTTTTTAAAAAACTCCTCATGCCATTTTCCCTTCATGTCAAAAGGCACGTTATCTACCGCCGAATAAGGATATTCGAACACGTGCGGATAACTCGCCATATCGGCAAACTTTTCTAATTTATTCTTTCCCATATCAATCCTGATTAGGTCGCAAAGGTACTGATTTTGATGCAACCGACAAAAAGAAATGGAGCACAGATTTCTCCATGCTCCATTCTCCTATAGTACTGAATGATTCGTCTTATCAAATCTCAACATTCACTTCAACGTTTACCTCTACATTTCCACCTTGTTGTGCTTTCAAATCTTCATAGAAAGCAGCACGTGAAATAGCAACATACGGTTGCAAGAAAAGAAGTCCAATACCCAAAGTGAAAATACAAAGGATAGCCCAGCCAATGAAGCTTAGATCAAGCATGAACAATTTCATCTTGTTTCCTTCCATCATAGCCATACTTTTCTCAATAGCTGCATTGTTTTTCATTTCCGGCTCATCTTTCAAGATAAAGTCTGTCATTGCATAAGAATAAGACTTTATGATACCCGGTATAACCAGCAACAGTGACCACAAAGCTGTATAGACAGCCTGAAGCAACTTAGTTACAAAAATACGTCCATAATCCTGGAAGCCTTCGAACAAAACACCAAAGTCAATCTCTTTGCCTCTACATACACCAAGCATTACAATAGTAAAACCGTATGCAACCGGAAGTCCGACAAACAAGGAACATAAACTTCCAATCACAGGGATAGCAGATAATCCACCGACAATTGCTGAATAAATAAGTGCAGCAACGGCTGCCATAGGCCACTTGCCTCGAAGTACCTCACGCGCTTGGGCACGTAGTTCTGAATTTAGTTTTAACATAGTGAATAATATTAATTGATAAATGTGTTATTTCATTATATACAGTTATTCCACAATTGTCACCCAGCCATGCGTATCCGGTTCGTCGCCATACTGAATTCCACGCAGCTTATTGTACAATTTCGTACAGATAGGTCCCGGCTTACCGTCTTTAGAGATAACGTATGATTTACCGTTTTCCAAATCATCGATACGCTGAATCGGGCTGATTACTGCGGCAGTACCACAAGCACCTGCTTCCTCAAATGTTTCCAATTCTTCTTCCGGTATCGGACGGCGTTCTACCTTGATACCCATATCTTCTGCCAACTGCATCAAGCTCTTATTGGTAATAGAAGGCAAGATAGAAGATGATTTCGGAGTGATATATGTATTATCCTTAATACCGAAGAAGTTGGCAGCACCACATTCATCAATATATTTCTTTTCTTTCGCATCGAGATAGAACTCACAGGAATAGCCCAAATCGTGTGCTTTCTTGTTAGCACGGAGACTGGCTGCATAGTTACCACCCACTTTATAAATACCTGTTCCATGAGGAGCGGCACGGTCAAACTCACGAATGATAACGTACGGATTGGTAGAGAAACCACCTTTGAAATACGGACCTACCGGAGTTACGAACACTACAAACATATACTCTTCAGCAGGATGTACACCTACCTGGGCACTTGTTCCGATCAACAGCGGACGGATGTAAAGAGAAGCACCAGTTTCATAAGGAGGGATAAAACGTTCATTCAGTTTTACGACTTTCAAGATTGCTTCTTTAAACCGTTCTGTCGGAAGTTCTGCCATCAGGATTCCCTGGCAAGTAGATTGCAGACGGGCAGCGTTTTCTTCCAAACGGAAAATACGTACTTTACCATCTTTTCCACGGAATGCTTTCAGTCCTTCAAAAGCTTCCTGACCATAGTGTAAACAGGTTGCCGCCATGTGCAAATTGAGGTGTTCATCACTACTGACCTCTAATTCTCCCCATGCACCATTACGGAAGTTGATTCTCACATTGTAATCTGTCTTCATGTATCCGAACGACAGATTCGCCCAGTCTATTTCTTTCATATTGTTATGTATTAGTTTATTTTCCATTGCATTGAAACGCAAAAATAACTTTTATTCTTCAGATTGCCTCTTTTCTTGCAATAATTTTTCGACTTCCCGGTCGGCTTTTGTCAGTTTATCCTTGCAAAAGGCAATAATTTCATTGGCTTCTTTTATTTTCTCACTCAAAATGTCGATATCCAGTTCGTTATTATCTATCTGGCGAACGATCTTTTCAAGACGTTCCATCGCTTGGGAATATGTTTCTTTTTTTACTGCCACGATGATTGATATTTAATGGTTAATAATGAATGTTTTTACAAATACACGTTTGACGGATAGCTACTTTTCTACTACCGATCGAACTTCTCCTTTCGATAGCCGGGTTATCAAATGCTCTCCCGGTTTCAGTAAAGAAGCATCCGTCACCGCTTTCCCATCCTTTATTGTAATACTATATCCCCGACTCAAAAGTTTATCCGGAGAAGCGTCCGCTATTCGTTGTTGCAAAAGTTCCAACCGGTGAGATTGACGGGCCACTAATGCTTTCGTCACCTGTGACAAATCTTTCTTTGCTGCCAGCAAAGAAAAACGGGCGTCCGCAAGTTTGCGATGAACAAGATTGGGAATACGGGTTTGAAGGGTTTCCAACCTCCGTCGTTCCAGATCAAGAAGCATATAAGCTCCCTGTTGAATCCGCATAGATAATTCTTCCAGATGCTCCGCGACTTCCGCCACCCGGTGAATCAGGAGTTCGGCAGCAGCCGTAGGAGTTTTCACCCGGGTATGAGCCACGGAATCAAGCACTGTATCATCGCGTTCATGCCCAATACCGGTAATAATAGGTAATGGAAATTGCGCACATGCAGCTGCCAATAGATAAGTATCAAAGCCGGACAAATCGGAAGTAGCTCCACCGCCACGAATGATGACTACTACGTCAAATTCATTGATGCGGGCATTAATACGATCCAAAGCTGCCAACACAGATTCCTCCACCTGATTTCCCTGCATTAAAGCCGGAAAAAGCTCCGTATAAAAAAAGAACCCGCCCGAATTGTGCTGCAACTGATGACAGAAATCCCCATATCCGGCCGCAGTAGCCGAAGAAACGACAGCAATACGCTGGGGAAGAACCGGTATTTCAAGCTCTTTATTCAGCGTCAACACTCCCTCCTCTTCCAACTGCAATAATATTTCCCGACGGCGACGAGCCATATCTCCCAACGTATAAGCAGGATCAATATCAAGTACCGTCAGACTATAACCGTATAGCTCATGAAACTGAACTGTTACTTTCACCAACACCTTAATGCCGGAAGTAAATAGCTGCCCTGTGGTTTCCTCAAAATAAGGTTTCAACAAGCGGTAGATATTATTCCAAATCATACCGCGTGCCTTGGCTACGAGATTGTTGCTGCGAGGATCTTTCTGCACGAATTCCAGATAACAATGCCCTGTCGTATTGGAACGGACATCGCTCAACTCTGCCTGTATCCAATATTCATCGGGCAGGCATTGCTCCAGACTACGGCGCACGAGTGCATTCAGTTCTAAAAGAGAAAGCCTCTCCCCACCCTCTCCCAAAGAGGGTGAGTCAGATTGCTTCAACTTGTTTATAGCGTTTATCATACAACAGTCACCTTATTTCTTTTCCTTGGAAGAAGAGTTTAGATAAGCCTTCCACAAATCAGGAATACCATATCCATATATGTTATCCGGGAAATCGGCTCTATCCCCCGATTGACGTACCAAATCAATAATCTGCTTCGCTGTCAGCTTCGGACAAGCCTGCCACAGACAAGCTACCATACCGCACATAATCGGAGAAGAAAAAGAAGTTCCGTTGGCACGGCGAAGATTACCATCCGTTCCCATCACATCCGAATTCAGACCGACAGCCACTACATCCGGTTTCACACGTCCGTCAGCCGTATTCCCAACAGAAGAAAACGGCGCCAATTCTCCCCTTTTATTGACAGCTCCTACCGTTATTATATTCTCTGCGTCTCCCGGAGGAGTAATCTTCTTCCACGAACCTGCACCCGAATTTCCAGCGCTACAAACAACGACCATTCCTTTATCGGCTGCCTTCGCAGCTTCACGAGACATCAACGCATAATGACCATTCAAGTCACGATATCTATAATTCTTCGCAGGATCATCAAATGAGTAATATCCAAGCGATGTATTCACCAAATCCACTCCTACACTATCCGCAAACTCAATGGCTGCCGCCCAGTAATCCTGTTCTACCAGATTCTCCGAATATTCGTCCTCGCTACGCAACAACCAATAAGAAGCTTCAGGAGCTGTACCAATCATCACATGCGGCTGATTCATGGCCATACAGGACAATACAGACATTCCATGACTGCTTTCCGCATAAATATCTGCCTCCGGATTCACAAAGTCACGCACCCCGAGAATATGGATATTTTTCATGGCATCAATCTTATCTACATTATGGAATCCGGCATCAATCACGGCAATGGTCATTCCCTGTCCCTTAAAGCCCGCATCATGCAGAAGATCAACACGACTCATTGCCGCCTGTGTTATTGCAGGACCGTAAAGGCTATCGGTACGCACCGGTTTATTTATTAGCGAATCTCTTTGAAAGGCTCTTTGTGTGATACCTTTCCACACTCTTTCTGTGGAATGTACAAAAGGTAACTTTGCTATTTCGTCAATCAGAGTACTATCATTACAAGAAACAGTAACAAAATTATCCCATTTCCCCGTCACAAGTACATGAACACCCGTCTTCCGTATAGCATCTACATATTTCTTGCAGACCGGCAAATCGGTGGAATCAATGGGTAATCCTTGTTTCTTTCGCCGTTCTATAGATTTTATAGACAAATATTTTTCCGGTTTCTGCAAGGAATAGTCAGTAGCCGCCTTGTCTTTCAGACTAATTCGATATTTTAAGGTATCTCCCGGAGTAAACTGGGCAAACACACCCAAATACATATTTAAAGCGAGAATCAATACTATAAACTTCTTCATAAGTTATCTTTCTATTTTAATCAATCATAATTCTTCATTTTCCATAATCACCAGCCCGATTCCTCTTTGGGAAGCAATGAAAGCTCCTCCCAGCACCCGTTTTCCATCATAAAACACAGCTGATTGTCCGGGAGCAATGGCCGAAGCTATTTCAAGGAAATGTATCAACAAACGTCCGTCTTCCAATCTTTTCACCCGGCAAGGAATCGGACGACTGCGATAACGAATCCGTACCGTCAGATTCTCACATCCGAACAATTCCCGTTCATCCACCATTTTATCCTGCTCCGCCAACATGTATTCAGTTTCCAGTTGGTCGGCATTTCCAAGCATCACCGTATTTTTCTGCGGATTGATTTTCAACACATAAGCAGGCTTTCCTAAAGCGATCTCCAATCCTTTTCGTTGCCCAATCGTATAATAAGGTGCTCCTTTATGCTTCCCAAGCTTCACTCCTTCAGAGTTAACAAACCATCCCGGTCCAATTTCACTATCCAGTTCGGGGCACTGCTCACGAAGAAAATCACGGTAATCCCCCTTGATAAAGCAGACTTCCATACTTTCTCCTTCTTTCGACTTTGCTTCATATCCTTTCTCTGCAAGATACTCACGAACCTTCACCTTCGTATAATCTCCCAACGGGAAAATACAACGTTTCAGCACATCCTGCCCCAATCTCCAGAGAAAATACGACTGGTCTTTCTTATCATCGTCTCCGGCTACTATATAAATATTTCCGCTTTTCTCTTCCAATCGTGAATAATGTCCGGTAGCCACCCATGCACAATTCAACTTATCCGCCCACTCCGTCAAAACACGGAACTTAAACAACGGATTACACATCACGCACGGATTCGGTGTACGCCCCTGCTTATATTCGTCTATGAAGTTTTTTACGATGGTTTCTTTAAAAGGAATACGTTCATCTGCTACATAATGTTCGATCCCCATCCGTTCAGCCAACTCCCTGGCATCCTGTGGCTCATCTCCCCATACGCGCATGGTAACCCCTACAATCTCGTATCCTTGTTCCTGCAGCATCAAGCAAGTAGCGGTGCTGTCTATGCCACCACTCATACCTACCAATACTCTCTTATTTCGTTCTTCCATTCGAATTTTGAAAATTTACATGGATACAAATGTACGAGATTTCAAAGAGAAAAGTTGCTTTTCTGAAAGAAAATCCTTATATTTGAAATATACCAAAAGCGAGAACAATTATGGCTAACCCCAGATTACCGGGCATTTCCGAAAACGAGCAAGCCTTATTGTATGCCAAATTGAATGAGTACAACCGAGGCAGAGCCTCTTTTAAAGAGGTAGGAGTCTACCTGGTGGTGTTGCCCCGACCGGGGAAACCAAATTATTCCCTTTGGCTGTACTCTCCCCTGCCCGAAAAGCAATCCATTCTTTATATACATGACCTGTCACCAGACATCAACGAATCCCTGCGGATGGCCAGCACGATGTTTTATTATTCGAAGCGTTGCATCATCCTGGTAGATTACAATGAGAAAAGAATGCAGAGTAATGGTGACGATCTTATCTTCTTCGGAAAATACCGGGGACATTTTCTACATGAAATCCTCAAAATAGATCCCGCCTACCTAAGTTGGGTAGCATACAAATTCATTCCCAAAATACCGAAACAGGAACGTTTCGTCAAAATAGCACAAGCTTATCATTCCATACACCTGGATATAATGATAAGAAAATCGAGGGAGAAGCGTTCATCCAGCCGTTATCTGGGAGAATTAGGAGAAAAGCTGACAGACTTAAAATTAAAAGTCACCCGGGTAAGATTGGAAGATGATCCGTACAAAACAAGAGTGAACGGCACTACCCCACAGTTTTTTGTCAAGCAGGTACTGACTTTGACCGATGCCAGTGGAAATTTAGTCACCATGAGTATTCCATCAAAAAATCCCAGTGCGGTTTCATGCACTCTATCCGGGATAGAACATGAATACCGACTGGGAGATATTATCTACGTTGCATCGGCGAAAGTATCGCGCCGATACGAAAGCTATGGTTCAAAATACACGCGCCTTAGCCATGTGAAGTTCGCAAGTCTCAACGTTTAGTCCAATCGTCTTTGACAAAACTTGCCGGATAAGAGATTTTATCCACCACACCGTCTTTCTGACGAATCCAGGATGTGAATGTACGGGCACCCTCATCCAATACGATGATACGCGCACCATTCGGCAAATGGTTATATTCCGTATTTCCACCGGTAAAGCGTCCATAAGCCAGAAGGATATCTTTCCACATCACTGCATAGTCATTATCGTGGTCGTGTCCTACAAACATACCCATCACATCACCAGCTTCTTTCATCGCTGCAAACATTCCTGTATTCAATTTAGGCGCACAAGCTTCCTCCATACGAGTTCCACGAAGAATTGCATTTTCGCTACGGGCAGCTTCATTGTATTCAGGAAGAGGAATATGGAAAAAAGCAAGAGCCGGCAGAGGCTGTCCGCCGTTTTGCACTTTATAAGCCGCACTCTGTTGACGATACCAATTTATCTGGTCGAATGTAAGCCATGCATACCCCTTCACATCTTTCAAAGGAGAATAAGAGTGAGAATCCATGCAATATAGCAAAGCAGCATCCTTCTTTAGATTGGAAGACGATTTCACTGTCAATACATAATCCGGCGATAAAACTGTTCCGCGATCAGGCAATAAATTGCCGGGAACTTGACGGATGATATCATATAACTGTTCCCGTGTCATTCCCTGTTCATTGTCATGGTTACCAAAAGTGACCACAAAAGGTAGTTTACGTTTAACTACCGGTTCCAGTACCTGCAACATTCCGGAATCCGCCGGAGCAGAATAAACAACATCACCGGTAAATATCACCAAATCCGGACGTTCGTCATCAAGCACCTGATTAATACGTTCCAGAGCTATATCTGAAGCCCGATTTCCATATTTAAAATGCACATCGGTAAATTGCACAATCTTGAATTTACCATCTTTGCTAAATTTCAGTTCACTCTTCTGAGCCATACAAAAAGTCGTTACCAATAAGAAGGCAAGTGTTAAGTAAATTTTAAAAAGACGAATCATAATTATTTGTTTTAGGGGGTTAAAAAATCTTCTCTATCAGCACAGTAGCATAAGCCGATATACCTTCTTCACGACCTGTAAAACCGAGTTTCTCGGTAGTAGTCGCCTTAATGGAAATATCATCCATATCAATCCCCATAACAGTTGCCATCGTCTCCTGCATCAAAGGAATGTGCGCTTTTAACTTCGGGCGTTCGGCACAAATAGTTGCATCGATATTGCCCACTTTATATCCTTTGGTAGCAATCAACTCCACTGTTTTTTTCAGCAGTATCTTGCTATCTATATTCTTAAATTCTCCTGCCGTATCGGGGAAATGATAGCCAATATCACGCATATTCGCCGCCCCCAACAGAGCATCGCAAACAGCATGCAATAATACATCAGCATCCGAATGCCCCAGCAATCCTTTTGTGTGTTCCAAAAGAATGCCACCCAGCCATAACTCACGACCTTCGACCAACTGATGTACGTCGAAACCAAAGCCTACTCTTATCTTCATATTTTATATAACAAATGAGTACTAATGAATAAAAAAAGATCAACGAATATAGAAATCCAGCAGTTTTTCTCCCTCCAGATAACCTTGCAAACGCTGTCCGATACTAACAGGACCTACACCCACAGGAGTCCCAGTAAAGAGCAAGTCACCAATTTTCAAAGTTACAAACTGGCTTACATAAGCGATTATATCATCTATCTTGAAAAGCATATCTGCCGTACAACCGCGCTGCACTTCCTTACCGTCGATCAACAAATGAAAGTCAAGATTCTGAATATCCTTATAGTGCTCCACCGGAACAAAAGTTCCAATAGCAGCCGACGAATCAAAACCTTTGCAAAGCTCCCAGGGATTACCCTGCTCACGGAACTTTCGCTGAAGGTCACGAGCCGTAAAGTCGATCCCTACAGTCACTGCATCATAATAACGGTTAGCAAAGCGGGGAGCTATATTTTTCCCCAATCGATTAATACGAACCACCAGCTCCGTTTCATAATGTATCTCTTTAGAAAAGTCGGGAATGAAAAACGGTTTGCCATCCTTCAGAATAGCAGAATCAGGCTTCATAAAAATCACCGGCTCCGTATTTACTTGTGTATGTCCCAGTTCTTTGTTATGCTGGGCGTAGTTCATTCCTACTGCAATAATCTTCATTATTTCTCGTTAAAATTCAATCGGTTAAACATAACAGCCAAATGAGCATATAGAGACGTATTCTGCACCACTATATTCTCGGGTACACGGATTCGGAAAGGAGTAAAGTTCCATACGGCTTTTATGCCTCCGTCTACCATCTTATCTGTAATTTCCTGAGCAATATTAATAGGTACGGTCAATACACCGATATTTACATCGTATTCTTTCATCTTTGCTTCAAAGTCATCGGAATGAAAAATAGGAATACCATTCAGGTCTTTTCCCACCAGTTCCGGATTCACATCAAAAGCAGCCACAATCTCCAGTCCGAAATGATGCAAACCAGAATCCCGAAGCAAAGCAGCCCCCAGGCTACCTACACCAAACAAGAAGGCTTTGTGCATATTGGTAAATCCAAGAAAACTCTCTAACACCTCAATCAGCGCATCAATATTGTATCCCACTCTCGTACGCCCCGAGATATTGACGTATGACAAATCCTTGGCGATTTGGGAAGCGTCAATATTTATTTCCTTAGAGATTTGTGTAGAAGAGACATACTGCTCCCCTTTTTCTTTCATTAGTTTTATATTGGACAGATACCAGGGAAGTCTGCGCAAGGTAGGCTCCGGCACTTTATCCGCCTCTTTTCGTATATAAGTGCTCATACTTCTTACAAAATTTGGTACTTTGCAAAAGTACATTATTTTTTGAGACTGACAACCCTATAACAGAAAACCTTAATAGAGATTAAACAAAACGATGAAAAGAGACTCAAATTTTGCTCTTTTCGATAAGTTTAATACTTTTGAAAAGGATTAAAAATGACAAGTATGAAAAATAATGATTGGAAAGATAGATTGAACGTTGTGTACTCCACGAATCCTGACTTCGGTTATGAAATGGATAACGATGAAGAACAGGTTACCCTCGACAAAGACAAGCAAAACCTGCGAGTTTCCATTGACAAAAAGAACCGGGGTGGTAAAGTGGTAACATTAATTACCGGATTTGTGGGTACGGATAATGATTTGAAAGAGCTAGGCAAGTTACTGAAAAGCAAATGTGGAGTAGGCGGTTCAGCTAAAGACGGAGAGATAATGGTACAAGGAGATTTCAAGACCAAGATCATAGATCTACTCATCAAAGAAGGATATACTAAAACCAAAGGTATAGGAGGTTAAATTAAATAATACAAGAAATGAGAAAAGTAATATTATTCTGTGCGGCAACACTATTCTCACTGTTGTCATTCGCACAAGAAAGTGATGCGGATATTGTAAAGGTAGGTGACAATATACCTGCCTTCACCCTTCATTCAACAGCAAACGGCACCATAAACTCTGCAGATCTAAAAGGGAAAGTTGTATTAATCAATATTTTCGCTACCTGGTGCGGCCCTTGCCAAAGCGAACTGTCTGAAGTTCAGAAAATACTCTGGCCTAAATATAAAAACAACAAGGATTTCTGTATGTTAGTGATCGGTCGCGAGCATACAGACGACCAATTAGCGGAATACAATAAAAGAAAAGGGTTTACATTTCCCCTCTACCCGGATCCCAAACGGGAAGTTACAGGTAAATTTGCCACCAAAATGATTCCCAGAAGTTATTTAATAGACAAAGAAGGAAAAGTAATATCAGCTACTACCGGCTATGAAAATGGAGCCATAAATACGCTGATGAAGCAAATAGATAAAGCATTGAAGTAGTCCCTATCCTAAGATATGCCTTAAAGAAAAAAGAGTCCGGTGCAATACCGAACCCTTTTTCCAAATTTTACATATAATAAATCTGACTTTGTAAGTAGTACTTAACAAGATTTGAATCAGATTATTCAGCTTTCAAAGTGAAACGCTTGAAGTCAACAATCTTCAGTTCAGGATCAGCAGCAGCCAACACTTCTCTTACAGTCTTCTTAGCGTCCATGATATCTTCCTGGTTCAGCAGGCAAACTTCTTTCAAGAACTTAGCCAGACGACCCTTAGCGATGTTCTGAATCATTTGTTCAGGCAAATGTGCAGCCTTTTCAGCAGAAACAGTAGCAATGATTTCTTTTGCTTTCGCTACATCTTCAGCTGTAATCCAACCTTTAGCCATATTGCTTTCCATGTGATCTTCGCTGTCTACATGAGCCGGGTTGATGTTAGCCTTCTTCAGAGCAGCTTCTACAGCCTTCTGTACCTGTTCAGCCTTTGTCTTTTCGATAGCTACTTCGATTTCTTTTTGCTTCACTTCTTCAGAAACACCATCCTCATCAATAGCGATCGGATTCATAGCAGCAATCTGCATAGCTACTTGCTTAGCCAACTGCTCGTCAACGTTCTTGTTAAAAGCAACAATCGTACAAAGACCATTTCTGTTCATGTGGTTGTAAACAGCAGTGCTTGCGCCTTCTACAGTCATGTAACCATCAAGTTCCATTTTCTCACCTGTGATACCGCTACGGTCAGTCACTGCATCCTGTACAGTACCGTTACCCATCGGCAATGCTTTTACTTCGTCCAATGTCTTGCATTTGTTAGCCACAGCAAGATCAAGAATATCCTGAGTCAGTTTCACAAAGTCAGCATTCTGAGCTACGAAGTCAGTTTCGCACTTCAAAGCAATGACAACGGCATAGTCACCAGTAGTCTTAGCCAAAACGCAACCTTCAGAAGCCTCACGTTCAGAACGCTTAGCAGCAACAGCTTGTCCTTTCTTACGGATAATCTCCATTGCCTTGTCGTAATCGCCATCAGCCTCTGTTAATGCATTCTTGCAATCCATCATACCAGCTCCGGTCATTTTGCGCAGCTTGGTAATATCAGCCATAGTTACAGCCATAATAATTTCCTTTATTTAAATGAATAATAATTTTCGAAACAAAAAATGTGCCAATCTGCCAATCAAGATACAAGCGTATAAATATACTCTTGCACATTAGCAAATTGGCACATTTTATATATTAAGCCTCTTCGTCTTCCTTGATGAAAGCAGCAGCTTTAGCTGCGTTAATAGCTTCTTCGTCAGACTTGTCGAGTCTAGCTTTCACTGATTTCTTCTTGCCTTTGTTAGCAGGAGCTTCACCAGCAGCTTCCATATCGATCTTTTCAGCTTTTCTTTCTTCCAAACCTTCGATCATTGCAGCGCAGCAAGCATCCAAGATAACTTCTACTGATTTAGTAGCGTCATCGTTAGCAGGAATTACGAAATCTACGTTTGAAGGATCAGAGTTAGTATCAACGATACCAAATACAGGGATACCCAGACGGTTAGCTTCGCGAACTGCGATGTTTTCTTTCATTACGTCGATAACGAACAATGCAGACGGCAGACGAGTCAGGTCAGCGATAGATCCCAAAGTCTTGTCCAATTTTGCACGTTGACGAGAAATCTGAAGAACTTCTCTCTTAGAAAGGTTAGAGTAAGTACCATCGTTAGTCAATTTATCGATAGTAGCCATTTTCTTCACAGCCTTACGGATAGTCGGGAAGTTAGTCAACATACCACCCGGCCAGCGTTCGATTACATAAGGCATATTAACAGATTGAGCTTTCTCAGCTACAACTTGTTTAGCTTGTTTTTTAGTAGCAACAAAAAGAACTTTCTTGCCAGATTTGGCAATCTGTTTCAAAGCTTCAGCAGCTTCGTCTACTTTTGCAACTGTTTTGTGGAGGTCAATGATATGAATACCATTGCGTTCCATGAAAATATAAGGAGCCATTGCAGGGTTCCACTTTCTCTTAAGGTGTCCGAAGTGGCAACCAGCCTCCAATAATGTATCAAAATTTGTTCTTGACATCTTGTTTTTTCTTTAAATCGTTTACTTTCTTTTTTGTTTTTTCTAAACCAACCGCTGGGTAGTCTATGAGCAGAGTCCCAGTAGTTTAGATACTAAACATATTCCTCTATCAGGCAGCACATTAACGCTTGCTGAACTGGAATCTTCTACGAGCTTTCGGCTGTCCCGGTTTCTTACGTTCAACAGAACGAGGGTCACGAGTCATGAAGCCTTCTGCACGAAGAGCGGCTTTATCTTCAGCGTTCATCTTAACCAGTGCACGAGCGATTGCCAAACGCAATGCCTGAGACTGACCAGTGAAACCACCACCACACAAGTTCACCTTGATGTCATACTTCTCAGCAGCACCCAGCTTGTTCAATGGTTGTTTTACAACATACTGAAGAATAGTTGATGGAAAGTACTCTGCAAGGTCTCTCTTGTTAATAGTAATCTTTCCTGTACCTTCGCTTACGAATATGCGTGCAATAGCACGTTTACGTCTGCCTAATGCATTTACTACTTCCATTATATCTTATTTATATGAATTAATATCAATCATTTTCGGGTTCTGAGCAGCCTGTTTGTGTTCGCTACCAGCGTAAACATACAAGTTATTCAGCAACTTAGCTCCCAGGATATTCTTAGGAAGCATGCCCTTCACTACTTTTTTCAGTAATCTCTCTTCACCGTTCGGTTTTGTAATCAAACGGGCAGGAGTCATTTCTCTCTGACCACCAGGATAACCTGTATATGACAAATAAACTCTGTCATTCCATTTGTTACCAGTCAGTTTTACTTTGTCTGCATTGATGATGATAACGTTATCACCGCAGTCTACGTGAGGAGTAAAGTTTGGTTTGTACTTTCCTCTCAGCAATTTTGCAACTTTTGCTCCCAGACGGCCTAATGTTTGGTCTGTAGCGTCAACGATAACCCATTCTTTGGTTACAGTCGCTTTGTTTGCAGAAATGGTCTTGTAACTTAAAGTATCCACTCTAATTTTGTTTTTTAAATGTTACTACTAAAAATTTCTTCACCACTCATTAGTCTTCCCCGGACAAAGGAATACTAACTTGCTATGAATTAATCTCTTATCATTTTGTGATAATAATCGGCTTGCAAAAGTACGGCTTTTCTTTGAATTGGCAAACTATTTTTGTATATTTTTCCAGTCGCCTATTCTATTGAGAGTCTTCTCAATACCCGTTATTATTCATTCCATTGAGTTTCGGATTACTTTGTATCTCTTTCAGAGGGATAGGGAAAAGTTCATGTTTACCCTCCGTAAAATTCCGGTAAGCCGGATATGGTTTGTTCTCTTTCTGATTGACGGAACTGATCTCACCAAACAGTTTCAGAGCCTTTCCCAACACTCCCCAACGTATCAGATCATATTTGCGTTGTCCTTCAAAAGCCAGTTCGAAGCCACGTTCCCAGTAGAGAGCCGTACGGAACTTTCCTTCCGGTGTAGAGTCGTCAATGAAAGTCAGGTTATGTGTCTTTTTCCGTACGCTCATCATTTCATCATAATTCGCTTCTGTAATAGAAGTTGCGTCAGCACGTGTACGTACGCTATTCAGCAAATCCCATGCTTTCTGTCTGTCCGTTCCCGTTTCATTATACGCTTCGGCAGCCATTAATACCACATCAGCATAACGCAAAGGGCAATAGTTCACATCCGCATAATTGATATTCTTGTTCCACGATTCTTTCGGCATCCATTCCCGACGCCATTTTCCCACATACCAACTTCCTGCACTTCTTTCCTCTTTTACATGCTCTTTTTTAGTACCATTCCAGGTATAACGATAGGTGCAAATAGCAACATCACGGCGTTTATCGCTCGCTTCGAAAAAGTTACGCCATTCAGGAACCACTATAAAGAAACCGTTGGCACGTCCCATATACTGATTTGCTTCGGATGCAGAAACTCCGGTAGGTTCCGCTACCTGCGGGCCGTTATAAATTCCCCATGCTCCACCATTACGACGTCCTTGCGAATGATAGAAAGCAATCTCCCAAAGACTCTCCTTATTATTCAGTACCCCCTGCGAGTAGCTTTTAAAGAGTGCCTCATAACCACCGTCATAAAAATCATGGTACCCTTTCTTTTCAAAAGCCTCCCACTCTTCTATCACTGCATCGAAATATTCCATTCGCTTACTGTCCTCCGGACGTTTCAACTGTCCATTCGACTGAAGGCTATATCCTGCACGCTGCAAATAGACACGCATCAGCAATGCACGGGCAGCTCCTTGCGTCACTCGTTCGGGACTGGAAGAAGCAGTTGCCCAATCCAGATTGTTCTTAGCGAAAGTAAGGTCAGATATAATCTCGTCATAAATCACATCCCTGTCCACACGTTCACCAAAAGCAGATTCGTAGGATGATGAATAAGATGTTTTGAAAGGCACATCTCCCCAATATCTCACCAAATCAAATGCGAGGAAAGCACGCAGAAAGCGAGCTTCTGCTTCCAATGCTTTCAGACGGGTATTTTCTGCATATCCTGTCATGCCACAGATTCCGTCAATGGTGAGGTTAGCCCGGTCTATTCCCTCATATTTCAGTTTCCAGATACTTTCAATCCATGTGTTCGTGGAGTTTAGCTGATAATGTGCAATATCGTGAACCTGATTGTCAGACTGCGTACGAGCCGTATAATAGGTATCGTCCGATGCGGGAGAAGCCATTTCGTACCAACCGTAATGATTAAAGTCCGACAATGAACTATATATTCCCATCACTGCCATTTCCGCTTTATCTTCTGAATCGAAATAACGGTCCCGGTCATATTTTGAGTTAGGTTCTTCCGTCAGCAAATCCTCGCAAGAGGAAAATCCTGTTGCCAGCAAGGCGAATACGGCATATAATAGATGTATCTTTTTCATGATTACTATGTATTTAAAGAATTAAAATGCTACGTTGAGACCAAAAATAAAAGAACGGCTAAGCGGATACGCTCCAAAGTCAACACCCGGTGTCAAACCGCTTTTCATCGTAGAGACTTCCGGATCGAAACCTGAATACTTGGTCCAAGTTAACAGATTATTACCAGTGGCATACAAACGCAAGTTTTTCAATCCCACCCTTGCAATCAGATTTTTAGGGAATGTATATCCCAAAGTCACATTACTTAGTTTCAAATAGGAAGCATCCTCCACTGCCCATGAATGAATATAATTATCTCCTTGTTGAGCATCATGATAAGCGGCTACGGTTTTACCAACATTCAAAGCAGCCAGTTCTCCGGGATCTGTCACTTTCTGTCCATCCGAATTGATGGTCATCCAACGATTAGAGCTATTCATCACATCCAATGCGTTGTAGTTCAGGCTACCCACCTTACTGGTAACCAGTTTGGTCGCATTCAGTACTTCGTTGCCATAGCTGAAAGTCAGGAATATACTTAAATCAAATCCTTTGTAAGTAAAAGAGTTGTTCAATCCTCCGTAGAATTTCGGTTGAGCGTTACCAATGACCGTTTTATCATTTTCATCAATCACATTATCATCTCCGGTCAAGTTCTTAAACTTCCACATGCCCGGACGAATCTGGCCTTTATCACCATGATAAGGTATACCATCTTTCAGGGTATAGGTCTGTGTAGAAGCATCATAATTGAAATCATCTACCTGATACAGCCCCTCGGTGATGTAACCATAGAACTGTCCTAATGGTTCTCCGACAGCAATACGATGGGTATTTTGGTTAAAGCCGAACTTGGCTTCATAGAGTTGTACCGCCTCACCGGTCAATGCTTTCACGGAATTTTTATTGTGCGACAGCGTCAGTGTAGTGTTCCAACTAAACTTCTTTGTAGAGAAATTCACAGTATTCACAGTCAGTTCCACACCTACATTCTTCGTTTCTCCGGCATTAATCAACATACTCTGATAACCGGAAGAATAAGGCAGCTGGGCGTTAAGCAGCAAGTTACTACTCCTATTTATATAGAATTCGGGTGAAATGGTAATGCGTTGATTCAGAAATCCTAAATCGACCCCCATATTAAAAGTCTTGTTCGCTTCCCACTTCAGGTCGGGATTCGGTATCTGCTTGGAAGCATAACCGGGAGTAAGCTGATCTCCCATAGCTGTGATGATGGAAGACATCAAAGCAAGGCTGTTATAACTACCGATTCTGTTGTTACCCGCCAAACCATATCCGATACGGAATTTCAAGTCGGAGAAAACATTCAGTTTCTTTATAAAATCCTCTTCACCCACACGCCAGGCTGCCGATACGGCAGGAAAATATCCCCATTTATTATTCTTTCCGAATTTAGAAGAGCCATCCGCACGGAACGTCGCGGAAAACAAATACTTATCGGTAAAGTCATAGTTGAGACGAGCGAAGAAAGAGAGCAGATTATCATCATAGTTTTCATCGGACGAAGCAACGGATGGAGTACCCAGACTCATATCTCCCAAAATGAACTCATCGGTAGGCAACCCACTGACACCGGATTCGAGCACACGAGTCCAGCGTTTTACAAATTCCTGTCCCAATTGCACTACTACTTTATGCTTCTTCTGAAAACGTTTGTCATAAGTCAGGACGTTAGAGGTCTGAAAACTTCCGGTCTCTGTATTTCTGATAGAGCCGTAAATACCGTTGCGTCTTCCCATTATAGATTGGTCGCCATAGAAAAGTTCCCGGCGGTAAAGCTGATAACGCATACCCGTATTGTTGCGGAAGGTCAATCCTTTGATGATTTTGAAAGTCAGTCCGCCATTGGCTTGCAAAGTACGTGTTTCCTTATTATCCTTTTCTTCAGCGGCGGCAATCAATGGATTCTGCATCACGTTTCCATCCGCATCGCTTAATACAGGATCTTCTCCTGCCAACAAATCCGAATCACTACCACGTATACCAATAGTAGGACGGTATTGCAAAATCTGAACCATTTTATTAAACTTTGCATCTACATTGCTTCCGCCCTCATTCGTACCATTTCCGGCAACACCTGCTCCATACACTTTCAGATAATCGAAGTTGATACGTCCTGTAACGGAGAGCCGCTTATTCACTTCGCTTTTCACGCTAAGCGCAATATTATGTTTGTCGCTGCCGCTATATACCATCGCACCTTCATCTTTGAAGTAACCATAAGACATATTGTAGTTCAACTTATCATTACCACCGTTGACGCCTACCCGGTAATTTTGCGTAACGGTAGTGCGTCCCATCGTACGATCCAGCCAATCGATACCTTTACGATTGCCATAGTTCTCATGAAGATCGACAAAACCACCGTAACGATTTTGCCATGACCGCATACTTTCCTCGGGATCAGTAGCATCGCCTAATGTTCTTTCATAATCCGCCAACACAAATTCCTCTACACTTAATACATCCAACCGCTTGGCAAGCGTACGCACACCTACATAAGAATCGAAAGTAAGTGTTGCTTTTCCTTCTCCTTTCGCACCGCTTTTGGTAGTGATTACCACTACGCCATTTGCTCCACGGGCACCATAAATTGCTGTTGCCGAAGCATCTTTCAACACATCGATACTTTCAATATCGGCAGGATCAAGGCTGGACATACCATCTTCCGTCGGAAATCCGTCGATAATATAAAGCGGTTCGTTGCTTTGCGTAATTGATATACCGCCACGAACACGCACTGACATCGTAGCACCGGGCTGACCGTCTGTCTGTATAATCTGTACCCCTGCCATACGTCCCGCTAAGGCTTGGGTTACATCAGATGAAGGAACTTTGAGTAAATCGTCGCTTCTCACAGAAGCCACGGAACCGGTCAGGTCTTTACGCTTTACTGTTGCATAACCGATAGCTACCACCTCATCCAACAATACCGACGCAGCTTTCATGGTCACATCAATCTGTTTCCTTCCTTTCACGGGTACTTCCATATTTTCCAGTCCGATAAAAGAGAAAACCAAGACATCTTTCTGCGGATCACTAACGGTAATGGTGTATTTACCATTGATATCGGTAATGGTACCCGTGTTTTGTTTTCCTTTCACGGTCACATTTCCTCCAATCACTTCCAAGCCTTCGTTGTCCACCACCTTACCGGTAACGGTCAAACTCTGGGCATAAATGCCGGATACACCGACAAGAAGCAACAAAATGCAAATAATTCTACTTTTCATCATATTCTGTTTGTTATTTATATTCACTATGTTTCATTGTTTATCATTGATTTACTACCCGGGTAGATATAGGACTCCGGTCGGTCATTTCTACCACCTGATAAGCTCCGTCTATCTCGTCGTAAAGCAACGAGGAACCCGTATATTGTCGAGAGTAAAAATTGCCATTCAACGCAGGATTGTCTGTTCCATAACTAAATACTGCTTGTTCGGTGCGATGACTCACTGTCAGTTCCGGTGCCTTGGAAGCATCCAAAACCGCTTTGATCGTCCAGTCGCCTACGTTAAAGGTATCACCGTCACGGTTAATAATAGAAACAGCCTCATCTCCTACCTGAATAATAGCCAGGAAACGGGTGACAGAACAACCGTCAACCCGTGCAGTCAAGTGCCACTGGTTGGGATACTCTGCTCCGGTGATGGCGGGCGGCACTACAAAACGATCCGTTTGGGACAGCGTAAAAACATGTCCTCCAAACAGTTGCGTCACTGCCACCCATCCTTTGGTTTTATTATTTGTAGACAACGTTTTCTTTGTTACATCCATCTTAAATTCCGTAGGACTATGCAACAACCACTCCCAGCGGACAGCTTCCGAAGCCTCCAGTTCATCATACACAATCACCGTATGAGGATGAAGCATCAACACATGCCGGCGGTATTTAGTCAACGGGGTGGCACCGAATCCATTTTCCGGTGTCTGCTCAATACCTGCCTGCTTGAAGTAGCCAACCCACATCGGGTCATTGCTGATACCTCTGTAAGCATGTGAAGCATCCCCCAAACAGTAACTGATATGCTGTCCGCCCATAGCACGCATCACACTGCCATAACCTTCGGTAGAATAAGGTTGTCCGATGCCGTTTACCAACAGTGAATTATGCGCCCTCGTATGGCGATAGGACATCAGATTATGAGCATCACTGAAATTCTGATAATAACCCGTACTGCGATACACATCGACACCTTTATACAACAGGTTAAAAGCATTCTGACTGGCAGTAGTGTGACTGCCGGACCCGAATGTACTGGAACGGAACGAGAGTGCAAGATCCTTTCCCGTATCTTCCGGAGCACTGTGCATGGCTACTTCACCAGCGTCTTTATACCACACCATTTTATCAGCCCCGGCAGGAAAAACAGTGTTGTAATCCTGCTCGGTGCACATCCGGTAAAGACGCAATTCATAATCCCGGCGCAACAGCTCCCGACATTCTCCGGCATACCATCCGGCATAGGAATTACCCGTTTCACATGCCAGATAGTCAGCAAAGGCAGCAACCAAACGGTTGGGTTCACTCCCCTTTTCACTACTGTCACCAAAGCCGTTGCTTTTCGATCCCGGCGGGCAAGTATAAACCAACGAACGTCCGGCATTCTGATACCACGGATGCGATAGATAATCGTACCGACTGATAAATGAAAGAAGAGACGGCATATACGCCAAAGTCAAGATATTGGCACTGAAATAACCGGTACCATTGTGCCATATACCGTCGCGATTGAAACCGGAAGCAGGAGCACGGGCTGTCCACAATTCATAATAATATTCCATCATGGGCAGCACTTCGAAAGAATAGGCCGGTTTGTCGTAAAGCGACAAAGCCACTTGAAAGAGGATGCGCATATTCTGCTGCCAAAAATGATTATCAAAGAGATGGTTTTCCTGAAAACCGCAATTTACCTTGTAATAGTAACGTGCCACACGCATCATCAGTTCTTCAGCAGCAGTACGATCGGAAGCAGACAAGTTATTATAAAGCAGATCGTAGGCTGCAACAAGACACCATGCGATATTGCTGGCAGTAAAGTTGGATGCAAAAAGCTGTCCGTCAGCAGGGGGAGCGACAATCAGAGCTTCGAGAAGCTGACGCAACTTTTCGGCATAAATTTCTTTTTGGGTCAGGTGATAAGCCTGATAAAGATAAGTGGCATGCTGCCGGAGTTCTTCGGCACGATTATATAAATCAGTCATTCCGGTGTATTCGGCATTCAATGCCAAAGAAGCACGGCTTTGCAGTTCTTTATATTCAGGGTGTGAGGCCACACGGTTACGAGCTTCCCCGATACGATCGTCCAAAAAACAGTAAATACGGGGATGCTGGCGGGGAGCATTGGCTAAGAATGTCTGAAAAGGAGGTGTTATGAATTCCGGCGTATCATTCTTTACTTCAAAACGATAGGTAGAGCTCCATTCACCGGGCGTAGTTCCATTAAGATTGGTGGAACGAAAGCGCCAATACCATGTGCCGACCTCCAAACGACGATGAAGATTATACATACACCATTCCTGCGGTGCGGAAAGTAGCGTTTCGGAACTGCTGAAATCTTCAGTACGTGAAAGGGAAAATTGCAGTCTTTCGCCCGTCTTCATGGCTTGAGGAACAATAAGAGGAGCAGGATTCAGATACAATTCATTATCTGCTTTGGGATAAGGTTGCGTCCGTATCTTATCCTGATAGGCATCGGGAATTCCGGCAGGCGTCTCTGGCTGCGTACTGTCCGGTTCGGGCAGCGAGTCAGATGTACAGCTATAGAACAACTGTACAATGAACAAAAGAAAAACCGATAGGCGAAATGTGGTGTGCATATTATTTTCTTTTCTAGGTATAAGATAGAGGGCTATTTTCAAAAGTTTCAATGTAAGAAGAAGGTAAAGCGGGACGGGGGGATCCCACTTTCCTTGAACTTCTATTGAGTAAGGTCGAATATTCAGTGACTATTTAAAGATTGTAATCATGGGGCGGCAAAGAGCTTGTTGGTTAGCAGCTGTTTTAACAGCAATACCCGCTTCTTGTGCATTAGTTACGGCACCACTGGGCACATTAATACGTACACCAGAAACATTACCTTGGTTATTGATAGTACTAGAAGCATAGTTTACCGTAGCAATCGGTTCTCTATCAAACATTTTACCATTGACAAACTCAAACTCCGACATGTTTCTGAAGTCCTCACTACCAGTAGCAGGTATCTCTTTCATAGTAAACAATGTACCCATAAACGCACTCAATTGCGACAATGTAGGAATATACCATGCACTCAAATTCTCACTATCAGGAGCATGTTCTCCCACCCATTTCTCATAAGTTGTTTTAAACGCAACATCTCCAAGACCTGTTAATAAAACGTCCGTAGTCTGTGTTCCATTTGTCATACCTGCAGCTGTTTCGGTCAAAGTAGTCAATAATTCAGTATTAAGAGTTTGACGACCAGCCTCCACATTCTCAATCGCTACCGCATATCCGGCAATTGTCTTGCCCTGAAGTGCTACAGGATAATTAGCCGGCACATCACTACCGATAGCCTCCATCTTGAAAACAATACCGACAGCATCCGCTGCATCACGTACCACTTTACCTTCTGCATTGATATAACTACCAACCTTCATTTCCAACGCTTCATAATCCGGATCCACTCCTACTTCAATGTCAAAGTTGCCATCTCCGATTTCAAATTTAGCCATAATCTGCATATTAGCATCCAAAGGTAATGTATTTGCCGGTATTTTAATCTCTTTACTATATCCGCCACTCAATGCCATGGTTATTTCTTCTGTAAATTTACCTACATTTGAAGGAGCAAAAAAGAAATTAGCGAACCAATTGCCATCCGCAGAAGCAAAATTTGCATTTGTATAAGTCACAGGAGTCGTAGCAGAACATTTACCCTCTAAAATATCATATCCGCTCAAAGCGTTGTATGTTATTTCCAGTTTATTAGCTACCGCAGCTACTTCCGGATTCTTCGGTTTTACGCTCACATTAGCAAACGGGCGCTTCAATGTCACACTGGGCATTACCAATCGTTTCCAATTTTCCGCAGAAAGCGTCGCTGGCTGCCATCAACGCATCATTTGTCAGATCGAATGATGCAGTATTATATCCTACTGCTCTCAAATCAGCAGTGTTATATACTTTATTAGCGGCACCACTTTCCGGTACGTATTCAGCCCAGAACAATGCTTTCGACACTTCTTTTTGTTCATCTACGGAAATAGTGAAAGATACCTTACCGTCTGTAACCGGTTTAGTTACCTGATCGCCTATCTTATTGCCATCAGCATTCAGTAATTGCATGATACATTGCATCGTATAACCGTCAGGGATGGTAACCGCACGGCTAAAGACGTTATTTACAGGAGCCTGTACAGAGATGGTAACAGGAGCATTGATTTCTGTTCCGTTGTCCGAAACAATTTCTTCTTGTCCACAGGATGCAAAAAGCACTACGAACAAAGCCATTAGCGAATAAAATAAGTTCTTTTTCATGATCTTAATTGTTTTATGGTTAAGCAATTCTTAATTGATTTGTCTATTTTATAATTCTCCAAGGTCTACCTCCAGATCACCGTCATAATCGGGGTCGATCCCTATTCCTCCATTGGCATCGGAAGTCAGGAAGTTACCGCGTACCGTTGTGTTTTTGCCCCGTTCACAAGGAATACGGAAAGCTGTACGTGCCAGCACTTCATTCTTCTCATTCAAGATTTCGAGCTCTACAGGGATGGAAACGGTTTCTCCGGCATCGGTCAACACATAGTCGAATCCCAGTATCAGTTCTTTCGTACCATCAGCAGGGCGTTCAAAGACCACTTTATATTCCATGTACATGAGCGAGTTCTTGGGTACATCGTCCCACAAATTGTAGCCGGTAGGCAAATAATCACTGTACTTCACACGAGCGGTAAAACTTTCACCTTTCAGTCCGCCTGTGGATAGTTTATTGAGAAACGTAGCCACATCTTTAGCCACCAGTTCATAGCGTGCTACGGGGCGATACAGTTCAACGTCAAGACTTGTTTCAGCTCCCCAATGATTGCGGAAAGAAGTCAGGTCTGCCATAGCAGAAGCTGCAAAAACATCTTTATAACGGCTATTCCCTATATACTTTCCGGCAGGAAGGATAAAAGCCAGATTCTCCGCATCGTAAACAAGTCCCTGTTCCGGTGTCTCCGCATTCACATAATCGGCCCACACCAGGATGCGGTAATTACGGGCGTGCAGCTTCATACTAACAGACAGACTGGCACGGTTAAAATCCTCTTCGTATACCGTTTGCCGTGCCGCCACCTGTCTATCCAGATAGGCTTCTACGATGAAACGACGCAGATAGTTGGTTTCCGACGCACGGGTGATGGTTACCGGTGCTCTTTCTGCCAAACTTAGATTCATTGCCAGATTAAGGTTGAGTGTTACAGCTGTCGGGTCCACTCCCAGTTCTCCTTCGGGAGTCATTTCCGGTTCTTCGTGCAGGCTGCATCCATTCACCAGCAGGGTGATGAACAACAGGAAAGTGCACTGCGCCAGTATATATAAATTTCTTCTCATATTGTTATCTTATTTATATGTATGTTCCTATCTAAGGTTAGAAGCGGTAGACTAACGATGCTCCCACACGGGTTATCCCCCAGTAATGACGGACACGCGTATCCAGCTGTGCGCCGTTGTCTACATTATAATAGGTGTTATACTTCATGTTGGCATATCCCACTCCCAGATTAAATTCCGCTCCCCAGTGTTTGGAAAGAGGGAGTTTGTAACCGTAGCTTATTCCGGCTCCCAACAGCGGACGATCAGTATCTTGATAACGGTCATCGTTCCACTTTACGTTAAACCATGCCACGTGGGCGTGTAGTCCGACAAAGTGTCCCCGTCCTGTCTCATTTCCTATCCACCAGCGGGCTTCAGGTTGCAATGCTACCGTACGCACGCCACGCTTATCTCCCAAGTCCCACAAACTGCAAGTCAATGGCAACTCTACCGTGATCTTTTTATGCACCTGCATTTCCACGGCAAGGTTCAACAAAGCACAAGCATCATATATTACATTCGTTTTCAGTGCCAGATAGCGTTGACCATCAAAGGCAGCCGCTTTCTTTCCTGTATTCTCTTTGCCGGATTGGCGTTTATCCTCCTCCTTTTTTGAAGAAGTCGCAACTGCTGTTTCCTGCTTTTTCCCGCCGGGCTTGTAAACCGTAGTTTCCTCCGGAGCTGCCGAAGTCTGTACACGGGGTTTACCGGGAGTCTGTGCCGACAAGACGGTTATGCCCGATAATGCAGCCAACAGGCATATAGTTCTCATATTAAAAGTAGAGTGTCTCATATATTCGTATCTTTCATGTTCATTGATCAGATTTCCAGTTCGGGCACCGTATCCCTCATTACCGTTTCGTACCCATCCTCATTGATGACAGTAGCTTCACCTTTATAAGTGATATTCACCTTCTCTTGAGTGCTGCGGATAAAGAACGAGGGAGCACCGTCGGATTTCAGGTTAACACTGATGAGCCATCCGCCCACTTTGATACGTCCGTCGGACAAGATTTCGGGGTCTTTGGCAGGATATTTCAGTGCATGTGTATTGATGACAGTGGCAAAACGATATACTTGTGCCTTTTCCGATGTAGCGGTGAAATGCCAGTGATTAGGATACTTCTTGAACACCCCTTTGTCATCAGCACGTAGCCAGTTGACTGCCGGATAGAAAAAACGGCTCGTCGTATCTGTCTGCAATGTTCCGGTGGAGAAAAGATAAGCGTCTGATGCTCCTCCGCGGTTCGTGGCTTGAATATGCACGAAGCGATGATTCGATTTATCCACTGTCATGGGATTTTCTGTGGTATGCAGCAAATAACTCCAGTTTACAGGTTCGTCTGCCACGAGTTCGTCATAGATAAAGATGAGTCCTGTCTTTCCCAAATTGACAATGTGACGGCGGAAAGTTTTCACATGATTCTCATCCCAGCCATTTTCGGGCGTATAATGCACCTCCGACTGTTCGCCACGTGTCAGCCAAAGCGGTGAAATCACTTTTCCGTAAGCATTGGAAGCATCACCCAGCACATACCCGATCTTCTCGCTAGCATAATAACGGGGAATCCATCCATATCCTTCCGTACCGATACGTTGTCCCATACCATTCACCAGAATCGTATTGTGAGCGCGTGTGGCACGATGGCACAACATACTATGTACGTCGGTAAACTCAATGTGGTGTCCACTACTGTAAAATAATGGTTTTCCACCATAGAACGTATTGAAAGCATTCTGATTGGCAAGTGCATGAGAGGTAGAACCATAAGGGCTTGACCGGAAACTCCACATCGCATTTCCGCCTACTCTATCCCAGTTCGTCTGGAAAGAGGCAAGTCCTGTTGCGGGGAAGACGTATCCTGCAGGGAGTGCAGTCAATCCTTCACCTTCCGGCAGAGGTTTATCACATTGCAGGCGGAACCAGGCAAGATCACCGGGCTTATTCAATAAGGCTTTCTTCATATAATCCGGTTCCACTTTCAATGTGCGGCGTACGAAATCAGCGGCATAAGTGTTTCCGGTAAGGCGTGCCAGCGCATCCAAATATCCTATACGGATACTGTTTGGACGTCCCACATTCTGATGCGAACTTCCGTTTCCTGCGGATTTGGAAAAAGGAGGTTGCTGGAAGATGGTATACATGATATTTCCCTGATACCAAGGATCGGAAAAGAAGTCGTAACCGGTCAGTTTGCTATAATAGTAAGGCACTTCTACTAATGTACGGGTGTTGACCGTAAAGTAAGAATCGCCATTGTGCCAGCCACCGTCTTTGTTCAATCCGGGGAAACGTGCCAACCAGACGTTATAACAGTAATCCACCCATGTGTTGGCTTCGGGCAGATCGCCATATACACTGAATGATGCCATTGTAAGGATGCGAAGTGTCATCTGCCACACATGATTGTCGGCGATGTGATTTTCCATCCGGTTATTAAAGTTCTCATACATTTCACCACCTTTATTTTTGATGGCTTCCAGCAATGCTTTCTTTTGTGATGTATTCAACCGGTCGTAGAAAGAATCATAAGCCATAGAGCAGAGAGACAATAAGCTAGAAGCATTAAAATCTCCTTTCACATTCTTATCTTTATCCCAGTCGGCCATGATAAATACCCGTTTGATGGCTTCGTCAGCATATTTAGTATCCTGCGTCAGCAACCAGGCCCGTATCAATGCTTCGGTGTTGCCCTCTTCCGCATCGATGATGCGACGGCTTTCACGAGTGAGGTATGAATTTATCTGCATCTCGTTCTTCAGATTCTTCACCTGCGAGACATTAATATCTTTCACTGATTTCATTGGAGTCTGAAGTACCTGATCTGCACGCTCAAGATACCATTGTCTTTCTGCCTTTTGTTTGCTGTGATTTATAAAGTCCTTCCATTCGTTCTTCATGATCCACACACGCGGATGGTCGGCTGGTAGTTTTGCCAACACAGTTTTCAATGAAGGCGGACAGAATTTGCCCGGACGATCTTCTACGGTGACTTGCTGTGTGCTTCCCCAAGTCACTTGTCCGTCTTCTACATAACCGAACTGCCAGTACCATACACCCGGCGCAAGCGGTTGTTCCGGATTATAGAACGGCCAGCGAGTTTCCACTTGAACAACTCCCGACTTCAATCCGGCATCCTGCGAATAACGTAACCGATAGGTAACCTTCGTTTTATCTACCTTCTTTACTTTGTGTTCGAAACCATCCAACGGACTGTCCTGCGAGTTCATGTCCGAACGGAGCGGCCATTGGAAAGAAACCGCGCGGTCATTAACCACCGCTTTATCAAGAGGATAAGGAGTGGCACGCATTTCGTGCATCAATGTCTTCTCCGTCAGCTTAATAACTGCTTGTTTTTGCGCATGTGTCATCTGTGCAGTCACAGACAAGATTACGAATGAAATCAATAATACTTTTTTCATGATATCAAATGATTGGTTTTTCTGTAGGCAAATGTAGATAAACCGTCCGAAACGGAACTTTCAATTCATTTCTTCCTTCTCTGATACTGTCTAACAGGACTTTGTTTTCGTTCATTTCAACTTAGAAATCGTCCAAAACAAGCGTTACAGGAAGCTACAAAGAGGGTAAAAGGGTAAAATAGCCCCCAAAACGGAATGACTGGAATTGATAGAAAGATGAAGGTTATTAGTTCTTGTTTAGGTTTTCACCACAGAGGACGCGGAGGACACAGAGGTGAATTTGGTTTATGACTTACGGTGGTGACCCTAATTTTGATGCGTAATCCTTCCTCTATAAAGTTGAAAAAACATAAAAACATCTGCCACCTGCAACCAAACGCGCGTAATGCACTAATTGACAAATAGTTGGAACGTGGCAGATACTGTTGCAGATAGGTTGCAGATAAAGTATCTGCAACACAGTATAAGCCTTGCATAAGCCAATTCTCCAGGAGGGTAAAAGTTTATTGTATACATTAACTTCCCGTTTCCAGGCGGGGAACTGTCGTTTCCGGCATTAGAAATTACAGTTTCCACGGCAGGACACGAGAGTTTCTAAGGCGGGACACGAGAGTTTCTACGTAAGGATACTGTCGTTTCCCCGTAGAGACACCACAAATTCTCCATAGAGTCATCCCAATTATCCCATAGCTTTGCACAAAGGAATCAAGGCTTTTTCTTTGATTATATAACGCGTTGCAGATACTTTATCTGCAACCTATCTGCCACAGTATCTGCAACGCTCCAACTATTTGTCAATTAGTGCATTACACGCGTTTCGTTGCAGGTGGCAGATGTTTTTATGTTTTTCAACTTTATAGTAGACAAAAAACTCTCATTCATTTCTGCACCTGCTTGAACAATATTCACCTCTGTGTCCTCCGCGTCCTCTGTGGTGAACAAATGCATAACCGCAAAGCAATTACTTAGTATGCTGCTTCACATACTCCGATGGCAGACAACCGACATACTTCTTGAAACTGGTAGAGAAGTAAGAAGAAGATCCGAAGCCTACCATTCCGCTAATCTCCGAAATGGAGTAGCGCCCTTCAAGCAACAATTTACACGCTTTATTAAAACGGATGCGCCGGATAAAGTTGGCAGGCGGTTCACCGGATATGGAATTCATCTTGAGATACAGTGACGAACGGCTCATGCAAAGCTGGCTTGCCAACTCATCAGAGGTGAAGTCTTCATTACTGATATTTTCTTCTACCACCTGAATAGCTTTGCTCATGAATTCCTCATCCAGATTATTCGAAGTCATTGTAGCAGTATCTATATCAATCGTATTCGAATAATAGTGTTTCAACCGCTGGCGTGCTTTCAGTTGATTAGCTATTTTTCCTTTCAATAAATGAATCGAGAACGGTTTGGCAATGTAATCATCCGCTCCAGCCTGAATACCCTCCGTCTGTGCATCGACACTTCCTTTGGCAGACAACAGCAGGACGGGAATATGGCAGGTTTGCAGATTTCGTTTAATAAGCTGGCAAAGTTTGATACCGTCAATACCCGGCATCATCACGTCGGAAAGGACAATGTCCACACGGTGCTCTTTCATAATAGCCAATGCTTCTTCGCCGTTTCCGGCGGTCAGCGTCACATAGTTCTGCCGGAAATTATCTTTCAGGTAATCCACCATCTCTTTATTGTCATCTACCAACAAGATAGTAGGCCGTTCTTCCTCACTGCCGGCTTCTATCTGATCGTCGTCCGATTTCTCTTCTGAAACCACAGCCGACGCATCACCAGAGAAATATTCATCAGCCACCGGAAGCTCCCGGAGAGAAGCAGATGTTTCGACTTCATGTGCCGGCAATTCACGTTCTTTCTCCGTGAAGGCAGCCATATCAGCAGGTAGCGTGACTTTAAATTCGGTATATTGAGCAGGTTCGCTTGCTACGGTAATAGTGCCGTGATGCTTTTCTACCAGCATCTTCACCAATGACAATCCGATACCCGTCCCCTTTCGCTGACCGTCTACCTGATAGAAACGTTCGAAAATGCGGGTTAGCTGTTCCGGAGACATACCGATTCCGCTATCTCTTACCGTGAAACCATAGGTATCTCCCTCTGTCCATAAGGAAAGCGAAATACTTCCGCCATCCGGTGTAAACTTAAAGGCGTTAGACAGCAGGTTCATCAAGATGGTCTCTACATACGTCCGGTCCGCAGGAAACAATCGTCCTTCCAGATCGGATTTTATATGAAAGCTGATAGCACGCTTCTGCGCATTTTCTTTAAACAGGGCAAAAGCATCTTGCAACAGTTCTTCCACATTTACCTGCGCAACATGAATAGGCATTGCACCTGCTTCAGCTTTACGGAAATCCAGCAACTGGTTGACAATGTGCAACAACTTACGACCGTTCTTATAAACGTAATCTAGTTTCTGTTGTACCGGAGTACCTTTCAGATTGCTCTGCCCCAAGAGTTCCTCCAACGGAGCCAGTATCAGACTCAACGGAGTACGCAACTCATGAGACATATTCATGTAAAAACGTACTTTCTCCTGACTGATTTCTTCTATCTTGTTTCGTTCTATCTGTTCGATCCGGACTTGCATCTTCATTTTGGCACGGGCAATAAAGAAATAGATCACAAAGACGAGAAGCCCTAAAGAAAAGAAAATGAAAAGTGTCTTTGCCCACCAAGTCTGATACCACATCGGAATGATATGCACAAAAAATTCAGTGGTCGCCTCGCTCCACTTTCCATTGTTGTTACATGCCTTCACCTTAAACACATACTCACCGGGCGGAAGATTAGAATAACTCGCCCGTGCAAAGGAAACATGACGGGAGTAGTTCCACTTGGTTTCAAAGCCTTCCAATTTGTAAACGAACTGATTCCGCTTGCCAGCCAAATAGTTGATAACGGCAAACCGGATATTAAAAAGTTTCTGATCGGAAGGGAACGACATACCCAGCATCCGCCCTTGCTCGTCCTGATAATAACGCACCCGTTCACTTTTCATATCCGTAATCACCTGATTTAAGACAACGGCTCCTGTTACCACCGCATCCGGGGAATATGGATTATCACCCAATTCGTATGGCTTGAAATAGGCAACGCCCCCAAGAGACCCCAGGTAGAATGTACCATCGTGCGCTTTGCAAGCTCCGAAATAGTTAAACTGATCGTGAGGCAATCCGTCCTGCTTTGAATAGTTGAGGAAAGTACCCTCCTCCGTATTGAAGCAAGCCAGTCCCTTGTTAGTTGTCAACCATAAACGCCCCCGTTCATCTTCCAGTATATTATAAATAAAGTCGTTTGGCAAACCGTCTTTCATCGTATAGTGTTTCCAGGCAGTCGGTGCTCCTTCCTTATAGCAATATAATCCTGTGGAAGAACCAATCCAGATTTCATGACGGCTATCCTCCTGTACACAGAAAGCCTGTATCAACCCATGCAGATAAGCCGAAGAGGAAAGATGCAGTTCTTCCAGTTTCCCGCCGGCATACAAAAACAGGCTCTCTTCCGTACCGATCCAGATTCTTCCTTTGGAATCACGGAACAACGTATATATCAATACATTCTCCAACTTTTTATGCTTTTTAGCCAACGGATGCTGCGAAAGTTCGCCGGTCTGTTTGTCGAAAAGGTAAAGCCCGCTCATGCCGCCTACCCAAAGCGTTCCATCCGTTCCGTCTAATAAGGAGTAACAACTGTTAGTCAGGGAAGTAGAATGGGGAAAGGAATATGTTTCTATCCTGCCACTCCGGTGATGCAGACGACTCATTCCCCCTCCATGAGTACCGATATAGACACTTCCATCCTTGTCCGTCCATATACATTTTATATTGTCCGACTTTAAAGCGTTGGCGGAAGTACCCGTCCGGTAATATGAAAAGACTCCGGTTTTCCGGTTATAATAATTTAATCCGCCGTCGTTCGTGCCGATCCAGAGATTGCCATTATCCGGGTCTTCGGCAATACAGCTCACCGTGTTATCACTTAACGAATTCCTCCAGGCGGAATGTTGCAAGCGCCCGAATGACGGAGCGAGAGGATGATAATAATTAAGCCCGCCATAAAATGTACCGATCCACATTCCCCCTTGATTATCTTTCAAGATAGAGCGGATGGAATTATGCCCCAAGGTAGTCGGATCTTCAGGAGAAAAACGACAGATACGGAAAGTTCCCGTCTCCGGTTCAAGGATAAGCAAACCTTCCATGGTTCCTATCCAAATCCTTCCTTTATCATCTCCGGACAATGTCCTGACCGAGTTCGTAAGGAAATAAGCAGGAGTATTTTGCTTGTTATAATGATGTTTTATTTGAAAGTTGTTATCCACACAATACACCCCGTTTGTCAATGAAGCCAGCCAACAGTTGCCGGTTTTGTCATCATAGAGCATATCGGAGATGGTTTCTCCTTTCAATTGGAGAAGAAGCCGGGTCACGTTTTCGTTGCGTACATAATAGAAATAGACACCTTCCGAAGTTCCCAACAGGAAACCGTCATTCATCCGGCAAACTGAATAGATTGTTTTTCCGGCAAGTTCCGGCTGCACTTTCATCCGCCCGGTCTTTTTATCAAAAACCACCAGACCGATATTGGTAGCAAGCAAAAGCCGGTCGCCTTCCTCCGGTTCTCCGATAGCCAATACTTGCATCGGCTGATTGTCCGGTGAAGAATAATTGGTGAAATTATTCCCTACTATATTATAACGGGATAAACCGACCTGTGTGCCTACCCATACCGTACCTTTCGAATCGGTATGAAGTGAATAGACATGATTGTTTGCCAGACTGGTCGTATCATCCGGCGCTTTATAATACGAAACGAAGCGGGAACCTTCATACCAGTTCAGTCCGTCTATGGTGCCTACCCAAAGCTTATTATTATGATCTTGTGTCAGAGCGAGCACAGTATTTTGCGACAACCCGTCATCCACGGATAATCGCTTAAAATGAATGAAGCTGTCGGCGGCCGATACAGCCAAAGGAAAAAATAAAATGCAAACGGTTAATCCGAATAGGTATCTAAATAGCAAATGTCGGTCTTTCATGAGCTAATATTGAAGAATTTATCGTAAAGATAAGTATTTTCAATTCAATCTGATAAATGAATCCCGTTTTTTAACTCATATAAAGGACCGGTATCGGCTCAAAACAGGGTAACCGCGCCAAAGTCCGACAGTTACGAATTCATATTTTAGACACGGTTGCCCCGAATTTTATTTTTTTTACGGTTTCTCTTCAAGTTAGTAAGACGGATTTTCTGATTTTTCTTTCAGATCTTTATAACGCTTCAAGGCTTCCAGATAATAATAATCAGCATAATTGAGCGGAGTATCAATTTCACTGTCGTGCGGGAAACTGCCAACCGAATGTAACGGGATGAAGCCATGATTTTCTCCTTCCTGGGCCAAATACTCATCAGAGGATAACTGTTTCAGGATATGCTCCGCATAACGGAAATATTCTTCCCCTTGTTTCTTGTCGCCATAACCACTCAACTCCAGCAATGCAGAAGCTGTTACGGCAGCTGCAGAAGCATCCCGCGGTTCATTCGGAATATTAGGAGCATCATAATCCCAATAAGGTACATAGTCATTTTCGGACGGACGGTGATCGATAATGAACCGCGCTATTTTATGAGCGGCATCCAGATAGTTCTGCTGCTTAGTGAAGCGATAACACATGGTATAACCATACACTCCCCAAGCCTGTCCACGCGCCCAAGCGGAAGAATCGGCATATCCCTGAAAGGTTCCTTTCGACTCTACCTCACCGCTATCTGCCAGATAGCTCACCACATGGTAGGAGGTCATGTCCTCCCGGAAGTGATTCTTCAACGTTTTGTCAGCATGAGAGATGGCTATTTCACGATATTTCGGATTATTGGTTTGCTCCGAAGCCCAGAACAGCATTTCAAGATTCATCATATTATCAATAATCACCGGATAACTCCAATCGCCGAAATCCCACGAACGAATCAGTCCGACTTCCGGACGAAAACGGGAGCACAAGCTTTCTGAAGAATGAATCAGAATCAAACTGTCCGTTGGCTCCGGTTTCAAACGGATGCCCTGCCCATAACTGCAAAACATCATAAAACCCAAATCGTGATTACCTGTATAATATTGCATATCCTGCAGACGGTCCGTATATTTACGCGCCTCTTTTGCGAGAGCCTCATCACCGGTCAACTCGTATGCCAGCCACATGGAACCGGGATAGAAACCACTCGTCCAATCTGTGAGGTGCTCCAGTCTGTACTTTCCTTCTTTGATAGAACGGGGAAAACAGGCGGTATCCGGTTCATTCTTCAATTGTTCTGCCATATAGAGCAACTGATGTCCCGCTGTTTTCACTGCATGGTCGAACCATTCCATCTCATTTCCTTTTGAAGCATCGCAAGCAGTCAGGAGTGCCATACTCCCTACCGCCAGTAAAAGTTTTTTTTTCATTGTTCCACTTTATTTTGTTACTGTATTCTATTACTGGCAACAAAGTTAGAGCAAGTCGCGAACAGACCCTTTGCAAATCTATTTTTTCATTTTCGTTTCTATTTCTACGGACTTTGATTTTGTCCAAATAATCTTTGTTTTTATCTTTTATAGAAAAACAGGCACGGATTCCACAATTCCTTCCGTTTGTTATCAGGAAATTAATCCGCTCCCCCTCAAACGCACATCATGTAAAAACTTATAACCTATAACACTTAAAGAAAGGTAATCGAGCGAGTAGAAATCAGGCATAAGTATAAAGCACTCATCTACAAACAGTTGCAAACACTGATTTTTCCTCGGTGTCGAACAGGTCGTTCCTCGGTGTCGAACACTCCCTTCCTCGGTGCCGAACAAGGTGTTCCTCGGTGCCGAACGGAACGTTTGCCGGTAACGAAAGAAAAAGATAACCTCTCCCTAGAGACAAGTGTAAAGATAGAATTAATACCTTTGGCATGGAGGAGAACTAAACTTTATTGGGGCTTTGGTAATTTTCGGCGCAATTAGTTCAAAACTATATGGTAATAAACTGTTTCAGCCTATTCTAACAAGGGTATATTCTCACTACAATGAGAAAAAGTTCTCATTGTAATGAGTATTTCTTCTCATCCATATGAGTATTTTTTCTCATAGGAATAAGTATAGTTGAGAATGTTTACGGAAGTTTTTTTGAATTATAATTGTATGAGTTTACCTCATTTCTGTACCCTAATGAACCAACTCCAGCTAATGGTCTTATTAGCTACTTTTAAGTAACCACTTCCCTATTAATATGTATTTCATTACCTAATGAGTTTTCGTTTGACAACTGTCGAACGATAGTTTAACTATAGTCAATCGTTCGTATCACTTAAGTCAAACGAAAACTCGTTAGGCAATTGAAGAAATAATATAAGTAAGTGGAAGAAATAAAAACTGCATATTGACGGGTTATTGTTAGTGATAGCATCTTTGGCTTATTTCTGGTACGCAGTTGAGTAAGTAACTCTCCTAATCAGCTGTCAAGCCAATTAAATTACCCCATTAAAATACAGAGATGAATTTAGCTGACAAATTAAAGACATGAGAATATTTCAAAAAGAATATTCGGTCAATATAGATGTGCGTTAGTCTATGGATTATCAAGTAAAATTTGCCAAAAAGCAGAAGAAAAACGTGCCACATAGAAAAATTCCCCAAAAATGCTCAAAGAAAGTATTATAATATAAAAAAATAAATTAAATTTGTAGGGTAGCTATTTATAATAAAAAAAACAAATCAAACATCTGTAACAAACAAACTATAAGCACATGAAAAATAGACTATTACATCTCCTTGGAAAAGTATTATTACTATCGCTGTTAGCAACTGCCTGCCACAAAGAGATGCCCCAGCCCGACCCAACACCAGACAAACAAAATTATGAACTTTACGAAAATGTTTGTACTGATTTGAGTGCCTATGTTGAGACCTACGAAGAGAAAGAGTATGACGCCCTAATCCGCTATGCAGAAACGATTCCAGGCGTAGACTCGACACAAGTCACCGACAGCATCCTCTATGTCTATACTCAAGGCGGTTACGAGTGGTTCTATGATATGTACGGTCTATCCGTAACCACACCAGTGAATTATACCATTGATCCAGCGCAGTTACAAGCCGAAATCGATTCTCTACGTATTGCCTGGGGAGATTCGGTGGTTACAGAAGGAACCACTTCTGCCTCTGTTCCACAAAAGAGGGTTTCCGACAATTTCTCACGATCAATTGCAGATAATCGTGTAGGAAACAATTCCGATGTGATTCTAAAGCGCTGGAACATCCTCTATTGGAATCTCTGGCCGGAATACGACAACCGTAATGCGCACCTATTTCCTGAATTATTGCAGTTATGCGAGAAAAGATTCGGAATAAAATGCACCATAAAAACAGAAGCTACCCCAGAGGTTATTCAGAGTTTCGGGAATTACGATTTAGTGATAATCAGGACACATGGAACTTATGGTAGTCCTTACGTGAAGAATGGTGGTTTTACAATACCTCTTTCAGGTGCATTTCAGGATTATTTATCTAAGAGAGAAGCATCGTTGGGAGTGATACAGTATATAAAAAAGCAGAAGCAGCATTTAGTCTCGAAAAAGTTCATGCTATCAGTTTAGGCGGAAAGGTTTTTGATAATTTATTACCTAATTTAAGCAACACTATTATTTGGACATGTATATGTTACGCAACAAACACAGGTTTTTATACCGCAGCTGAGAAAAAAAACGTATTGGCATTCTTCGGAACAGATAACACATGCGACATAACAGGTTCTTATGAATGTCTGAAAGAATTTCTACCCAAATTTTATTTAGGAGCCACTGCACGGGATGCGTTTAACAGAGAAGCAGATTACAAAGAATCGATCTACAAATCTTACAAATATACATTCACGAAGCACTACTTCGGAACAACATATCATGATTACTATTTTTCGGGTCATGGACTTAGATCATCTAATCGCATTTATTATTTAGGAGTAAGACCGGAATCGTGGTCTGACCAATTGAATACTATTACCGATTATATTAAAGCTTCTTTCAGAGCACCGATTGAATATTTGGCCTACAAAGATAAAAAAGTCGGAATCTATTTGATGAATGCCGAAACAAATGAAGCTGAGTATATTCCGTTTACTAAAAATAACACAACTATATCCGGTTATAAGGAATATGAGGAGATGGCTGCTTCCGGGACACTAAACATAGCCGTACCGCCATTGAAGCCAAAAACCCATTATAAATACTGGACATACCTCAAAGATGACGATGGAGTTACTTTGTCAGACAACTACTGTTCGTTCACTACGCCCAGTAACAATTTTATTCAGATGCAATATCAAGCAACAGCAGGAGAAACGACAAATATCTGTACATCAGCAGATGCTTTTCTGGGCGATTCTGATTTCAAGATCATAGGTGTGGATTACGGAGAAGGAACAGGTCTGGAGAAATTCGAGATATCACACTGGTTCAAGACTAGCGGTTTGCATACAGTCAGAATCTATTATGATGGACAAATGACTGGTTTTAGAGATTTTGGGAGTGACGACTACCCGCTAAGCCCATTTTATGAGTGTTCAGCTTTGGCCTCCATCACAATTCCGAAAGGAGTGACAACGATAGGTGAAGGAGCTTTTTCTGGTTGTATTTAGAACGCCCCAACAACCAAAACCAATCAGAAATATCCAAGTATAAACCTTTAATTGTCAATACATTCTAAGATTTAACACATTTCGGCTGCTTTTTGATGCTTCCCAAATTTCCACATATTTTTGAGACATATTTCTGACGTGGAGAATTTGCGGAGCTTGTTTTTTGTCACATCGTGCATAGAGTTGACAAGGGTTTACAACCGTTTACGATAAGCGACAATTTCCGCTCCGGTATGCAGCGACAGTCACATCGTGTGGAAATGCGACAACGGTTGACTGCTGTTTACAACCGTTCACCACTTCAGGAATATACAAAGTGAGAAGTGAACAAGTAAACGATAAAGCAGTATGAAAGCAACAAAGAAATGCCAATTTTGCGGCAAGCCGTTTGTAACCCGTAGCGGTATGCAAAGGTATTGTAGCGAGGCTTGTCAGACGGAAGCCAAGCGAGCCAGAACAGCGCAGAAGAACAACCTCTTCAAAGTCGCCCTGCCACTCATGGAGATACAGCATCAGGAGTATCTCACCTTTTCCAAAGCAGCCACACTCATGGGCTGTTCCCGGCAGTATGTTTATAAACTTGTAGCCCTCGGCAAGCTGAAAGCCTCACGTATCAGCAACCGCATGGCATTCATCCGCAAGGCGGACATTGAGCGGATGCTGGAGGGCAACCCCTACCACCGTGTCCTGCCCGGCAGCACTTCCGCATCGAGAAAATCCGCATCATCGTCCTTACCAGCCAAAAGAGAAAAAAGGGAAAAAGAAATTGATGAAGTTCTGGATTTCTATTCGGGCGAGGAGGTGATGTCGCTCTTCAAGGTCAAGCAGTCGTGGCTATACACCACCGCCAAGCGCAACCGCATACCTATCTGCCGCATCGCAGGGAAGAACTATTACAGCAAAAAACACATTGACGAGTTCTTCGGTGTGGCTGTAGATACAAGCAATATCACCGACTGGCTCCTGATTGAAGAAGCGGAAGAACTGTTCGGCATGAAGCCGGGCGCACTCCGGGCATACGCCCACCGTCACAGGATACCGACCAAAAGAGAATACGGGCGCACTTACTACTCCAAATTCCATCTGGACGAACTCCGCAGGACAGACCTCGTGAACGATGAACGCTACTACACCGTGGAGCAAGTCCGGCAGATTTACGGGCTTTCCTCCGCCAACATCAGCCATATCGTCAAGGTGAAGCACATCGAAAAGATAAAAGTAGGCGTGAAAAACCTGCTTTTACGCTCCGATGTGGAGCGTGTCATGGCTGAAAGGGAGAAACAACCGTGAGCAACCGACATTGCCGGAAAATTATTTCAAAATGATTGTCGTGGAGGTATTCACGGTTGTTTCACGTTGTTCCTTTGCCACCGTAAACACGGGAACACCCCCGAAAATGTACAACTTAAAACATCATCAATATGAGCAAATGCAAGACAGTTACCTTGCGCAAGCGCAAGATTAAGAACGGAACACAGTATTCGCTGTGTCTGGACTATTATCCCGGCTACCGTGACAACACCACCATGAAGGTGATTACACGTGAAGCTCTTGGGATTTACATCTTCGCCAAACCTGCCAACCAGCAGGAGCGTGATTTCAACGCACGCATGATGAAAAAAGCGGAGATACTGCGTAATAGGCGTTATGAAGCCATCTTCAACGAGAACAACGGCTTCTTTGACAAAGCCAAGATGAAAGGCGATTTCCTCGCCTACTTCAAGGGGTTGGCAGACAGGAAGAATATCAAGTGGCAGCACGTCTATAAACATTTCGAGCGGTTCGTGAACGGCAAATGCACCTTTGAGGAGGTGGACGTGGATTTGTGCCGCAAGTTCATGGAATATCTGCTTAACGCCCCACAATCCATACACACCAGCCAAAAGCTGCATATCAATTCTGCGGCGGGCTACTGGTCGGCTTTCCGTGCGGTACTTCACACCGCCTACCGGGACAGGAAGATAAAGGAGAACCCAAACGGATTCTTAGACCGCATCGAGTGCATTCCCACCATGAGGGAACATCTGAGCCAAGAGGAACTGATACGGCTTGCCGAAACGCCTTGTGAGGAAGAGGTATTGAAAAGGGCGTTCCTTTTCGGTTGTCTGACCGGACTAAGAAAGAGCGACATCAGGCAGCTCACTTGGCAGCAGATACAGCCGTACACCAACGGCAAGATGTTCGTGACCACCCGTATGCAGAAGACGAAGCAGATAGTACACAACCCCATCAGCGATGAAGCATACGGACTGCTCGGGGAACGGTGCGAGGGGCTTATCTTTGACGGCTTCAAGGACAAGATGCTGCAAGGACCGCTGAAACGGTGGCTCTCGACAGCAGGAATAACCAAGAAGATAACATTTCATTGCACGCGCCATTCCTTCGGAAGCCTGCATGTGGAAATGGGCACGGATATGGCAGTCATTCAAGCCTATCTGGGACACAAGAACATTACCACCACACAGATATATTCCAAAATGGCAGCGCAGCAGATGTGTGATGTGGTGGACAAGATAACCCTGAAACGCAAGGAAGCATAAGGCGGTTATAAGCAGACGGAATTTCGGAGGGAGCGGTCAAGGTATTATTACACCAACCGCTCCCTCTGTTTCCATCCTTACAAGCCATCAGAGTATGATAATTGAGTATGATTTTGGCAATTTGGTGAAAAACGCTGAAAAAGAACCCTCTGACTACGGGTAATGAATAATAATCAGAAGAATAGCATTAACTTTGCACAAAATTCAGACAGTAACCAGTAATACCCGAATAGAATATGGATTCATCCGTCAAAGACAAACATATCATTTTAGGCTTCATCGGCTTTACCATCTGCCTAATCTCATTCTTTATAACGCTTATCGTTGCCGAGAGTTTCAACCAAGACAACTTTGTAAGGCTGATAGTATTCTTGTGCAGCAACCTGTTGGGCTGGCTGTTCTACTTATCCTTCCAGATAATAATCTTTGACACTTACCAGCTTTACAAAATCAAGTTCGGCAAAAAGGAGGCAAAAGAGATTGCTACGGAAGCCGTAGCCTTGCAGGAAGAAGAACCGCAGAATACAATAGAACCTGTAACGCAGATAGCGGAAGAGGCAAGCTCCGATGTCCACCCCATAGAACTGAATATCGACCCGAAACGTCACGAAGAAATCCGTTCAAGTTATGAAGATGAGCAGGACAAGGAAAATGAGAGACGCATCCGCATGGTCGTGGAGTATATACATTTCTACATGCCCCGTATCGCCGATGAGGAAACCGTGAACCATATTTGCAACGAGGTAAGCAACTGGATGAACAAGAACAACTACAAGCCGAAGCCGATAAAAAGGCGGCTGACACAGGACATCTCCAATATTCCGCTCCGTCATTTCATATGGAACATAGCGGAGCGTTGCATGTACAAGAGATATTATAATGGGGATAACCGCGCCCGTTTCGTCAAAGAGCTTTTCCCTCGCGAGTTTGCCGAAACGGATATAGCGACCATCAAGAACTTTAGGATTGACCCGTTAAAGCCACCGATTCCCATTGACGAACTCGAAGACGGCAAGCTGGATTTCCATTATCCGAATGGTTACTTGCAAAAAGAGTAAAAATCATCCCGTCTTTGAGCAATAACGACAAGTAGCCAAAACTACCTAACAGTCTGTTTAATAGTGTTTCCCGAACAACTTTACCCATCATTCACGGTTGGGTATCGTTATTCGGGAATTATTTTTTCGTGGAGATATTCACGACCCTATCATTGCAGTCCTTTGCGGCAAGTCTTACAAAAGAGACGAATCGCAAAATGGAAAAAGTAAATCTTACATTCAACGACCTTCCTGAGGTCGTGGCTCAACTTCGGGACGAAGTGATGAGCCTGAAAAGCCTGCTCACCGAGCAGAACAGTGTGAACAATGCAAAGGCTGTGGACACCCATGTCCCCATGTCGGTAGATGAAGCTGCGGAGTATCTGGGCATCCCCAAGGGTACGCTCTACATGAAATTGTCGGACGGGAGCATCCCTGCCACCAAGCCCGGCAAACGCTATTGCCTCTACCGTGACGAACTTGACAAGTGGCTGGAATCCTCCCGGAAGAATCCCGTGCCGCTGTCCGATGAGGATTTGAACGAGTCCATATCCTCATCGCACCGTCGCAAGCCCAACAAACGTAACTGGTAGATGCTATGGAAGAGGATAAGAATTATATCGGCATGATACATGGCGACCTTGCGAGGGCTACGCAAGTGCGGAGCGGTATGCCAGAGAGTATCGGTGTGATGAGCATCAAGACCGCCAACCGCACCATACTCGAAGCATCGCTGCTGCCCACGCCCCGTGCGCTGTGGGACAGTTTCTGGTACGAGGGGGAGCTGTCCTGCCTCTTTGCCGACTCCAACGTGGGCAAATCCATCCTTGCCGTGCAGATAGCCGACCGCATCGCCCGAACCGACAACGTGCTGTATCTGGACTTTGAGTTGTCCGACAAACAATTCCAACTCCGATACACCAACGAACGCGGAAACCTCTACTCCTTTCCTGAAAGGCTGTACCGGGTATCGCTTGATTGCAACTCGCTGTTGGAGGAAAATTTTGAGGAGGCCATTATCGGCAGCATCGAACAGATGGCGTTGCAGACAGCCAGTAAAATTTTCATCGTTGACAACCTTACCTATCTGTGCTGTGCCATGGAGAAAGGCGATGCCGCAGGGCGGCTGATGATACAGCTTAACAACCTCAAAAAGAGATATGAGCTATCTATCCTCGTGTTGGCTCATACGCCCAAACGCTCCTTGGACTGTCCCATCACATCCAACGACCTTGCAGGAAGCAAGCGACTCTACAACTTCTTCGACAGCGTGTTTGCCATAGGCAAGAGTGCGCAGGATAGCGGACTTCGCTATGTGAAGCAGTTGAAAGTACGCTATGGTACATACTCATACGATGCGGACAATGTAATCATCTATGAGATTGAAAAGGTGGATGCCTTCTTGCAGTTTGTACATAGGGGGTATTCCACGGAAAAGGAACATCTGAAAAAGTTGGGCGACAATGAATCGAGCCAAAGGGACTGCCTGATATTGCAACTGTCCCAATCGGGCAAATCGGTAAGGGAGATAGCCTCACAGGTGAATTGCGGCAAATCCACCGTCAGCCGGATTATCCAGCGCAACAAGGAGGGTGATAAGACGGCTGTCCCAAGTGTCCCACCGTCCCAGCTCACGGCAAGTGGGACAACGGGACAGGATGGGACAGTTGGGACAATCAAGGAAGTAATGCAAGCGGAACCGTTTGACGGACATGTAACAAAGGAGGATAAGCCATGAAAGAACCTATTGTACAAACTGTTATAAAGGGAAATGGCTTCATTTACGAGATAAGCAACCCTCAAACAGAAGCGTTATTTCTCAAAACATTCCGAAGTGTCCCAAGGTGTCCCACTGTCCCACGCCCTATGAGCCGGGACAGTGGGACAGGACAGTGCAATAATCAACGGAAAAAGAAAGGAGGCAGACAATGAGCAACTATTCGTTACAGAGATATAAAGGAACGGCTACACGGCACACTTGCCCGAATTGTGGCGACAGACATTCCTTTGCCTATTATGTAGATGAGCAGAACATACCCCTTCACCCAACGGTCGGCAGATGTAACCATGAAAGCGGTTGTGGGTATCACTATACTCCCAAACAATACTTTCAGGAACATCCCGAATGTCGTGCCGCCAACGGTTTCTCTTTTGACAGGCAAAGAGTGGAACAAAAGCCCAAGCAGGTATCACAGTCAAGTGCCATAGGTTACATACCATTCCATTATGTGGAGAAGTCGCAAAGCGTTCACAGCAACTTCTTCCGTTTCCTTTCCACGCTCCTTACCGCTTATTACGGCAGCAAGGCAAGAGAAGTATTGACCCGGTTGTTGGAGGAATACCGTTTGGGTGCTACCCGTGACGGGGCTGTCATCTTCTGGCAGATAGACCGCAACGACAAGGTACGCACAGGTAAGGTGATACAGTATAATCCCGAAGACGGACACCGCATCAAAGGAGGGCTGACATCGGCAGTGAACTGGATACACAGCATACTGAAAAAGCGACAGGTTTTGCCGGAGGAGTGGCAGCTCTCCCAATGTCTTTTCGGGGAACATCTGCTAAAAAGCAACCCCGGCAAGGTGGTAGTATTGGTGGAATCCGAAAAGAGTGCCGTCATCGGTTCGGCTATCTTCCCCGGCTATGTATGGATGGCGACAGGAGGCAAAAGCCAGATGAGAGAAGAAAAGCTCCGTGCGCTGACCGGGCGAACCGTGCTTCTCTTTCCCGATGCGGACGGATATGCAGAGTGGAAACAACGTGCCGGGAGCATGACATTTTGCAGGGCTATTGTATCTGACATCATCGAAAGGAACGCCACACCGAAACAAAAGGCTGACCACATAGACATAGCCGACTGGATTATCTACCAGATACAGGAGGGCAAACTCATGTGCACAGCCAACCACTTGGTGGAAGCTGAAAAAATCCTCCAACGGATGATAGAGAAGAACCCCGTCCTGCAAAAGCTGATAGACGATTTAGACCTTGTACTGGTCGGTGCAAGTCCAATCGGAAGCAGTGACTGAAACCCTCCCTGACGGCAGGAGAGCGGAAGCCAAAGGCTGTGGTGAACGGACAAGGGCTTGCCCTTGATATAGCCCACTATAACTACACGCTTCGCTTCCGTAGTTGTGGGCTCTCCCGAGGGGCTGGGCTTTGCCCCGTCCCACTCAGGACGCTGCCCTGAGAACCCGGAAAGGGCTGTCAGCCCTATGCAACCCGACCAAAGAGTGACCCTCTCTTTGGAAACTCCGCTTAGTGGCTTCCACCCCTAAGAACCCGGAGCAGGAAGTGACCCTCTCCCTGCAGCCTCCGATTAAGGCGATGCCCTAATAACCCATTGCGGTTATGAGCGGACAACGGAAAAATAATTTTATCAACAAATCAAATTCTAAGAAAATGGCAACAAAATCAAGCATACATATCAAGCCTTGCAACACCAAGTCAAGCGAGGTTCATAACCGAAGGACTGCCGAGTATATGCGTAATATCGGTACATCCAAAATCTACATCGTGCCCGAACTCTCTGCCGATAACGAGCAGTGGATAAACCCGGACTTCGGCAATCCTGACCTGCAAACGCACTACGACAACATAAAACAGATGGTAAAGGAAAAGACGGGTCGTGCCATGCAGGAAAAAGAACGGGAGCGTAAAGGTAAGAACGGAAAAATCATCAAAGTGGCAGGATGCTCACCCATTCGTGAGGGTGTTTTGCTTATCAAACCGGACACCACACTGGCAGACGTGAAGAAATTTGGCGAGGAGTGCCAAAGACGTTGGGGCATTGCACCGCTTCAAATTTTCCTGCACAAAGACGAGGGTCATTGGCTAAGTGGGCAACCTGATATGGAAGACAAGGAGAGTTTCAAAGTAGGCGAAAAATGGTTCAAGCCGAATTACCACGCACACATTGTATTCGACTGGATGAACCACGACACGGGCAAGAGCCAAAAGCTCAACGACAATGATATGATGGAAATGCAGACTTTGGCTTCTGACATTCTCTCGATGAAACGTGGGCAGTCCAAAACCGTGACAGGCAAGGAGCATCTGGAGCGTAACGACTTCATCATCGAGAAGCAGAAAGAGGAGATGAACCGCCTTGATGCCACAAGGCAGTATCGGGAGTATCAGTTGGAAATGACCAATCAGAAGATGCAGGAGGCGGAAAACAGAACCAACTCTCTTATCGAGACTGCTAATCAAAAGGAGCGGCAGAATGAAGACCTTGACAGGGCTATCAAAGAAAAACGCTCCAAGCTGAACAGGGAGAAAGGCAGTGAACTTCTTGATGCCGCTGTCGGTTGGGCTACGGGCAAGTCAAAGTCCCTGAAAGGCGAAATAGAGGGCTTGCGCCATGAGATTTCCACGCACGAGGAAACCATCGAGCAGTTGCAGGGCAGAATCCAAACCATGCAGAGCGACCACCACCGTGAACTGATGAAGCTGGAAGCCAAACACCAGTCCGAACTCAACCGTAAGGAGGCGGCACATACGGAGGAAACAGCGAGGCTCAAAAACCGCATTTCGTGGCAGAATCAAATTATCGGCACTCTCAGTTTCTTCTTGCTCAAAACAAGCGACATTTTCCGCAAAGCAGTAAACGGCATCATCCGTTTGGCAAGAGAGTATTACAAGCCACGTTTCGATGCGGAGCAGGTATCAGACATCAAGAGTGCTCTTAACCTGTTCGGTGACGACAAGCAGTCGCAACAGACAGCCGGAAATTTCCTGTATATCACAGCCCAGCAAAAAGGCAAATTGGATAACCGGGAGCAAATCAAAGCCAGACGGGAAGTCGATAACGTGGTGGATGGACATTATGACCAACAGCAGAAGAGAGGGGATTCAATAAGAAGATAACTTGTACATAACACACCCTCAAATAATCGTAATATTTTGAAGTTCAATTAAATAAAAAATGAGTAACTTTGCAAATAAATTAAAGAGGAATATGGCTAAAGACAACAACATACAAGTGGCTGGTAACTTGACGGATAACTTTCGGGGTTATGCGGCATTGCTGCGCGGAATAAAGCATAGAGTGCAGATTGCCCAGCAACGTGCGATTTATGCCGCCAATGAAGAGATGCTTCGGATGTATTGGGACGTGGGCGAAATGTTACAACAGAGCCAAGATGCTGACGGCTGGGGCAAGAAAACCCTGCAACGGTTGGCTGTGGATTTGAAAAACGATTACACCGAAATAAAAGGCTTTTCTGTGCGTAATATGCAGTGCATGATACAGTTCTTCAATGAATACAATCAGGAACTTACGATGACAAAAGGAGCTGTAGCTCCAATTACGCAATCACTGATTGCGCAATTAGGCGAATATAATTTCACCCTTCCTATCAAACATTTGGGCTGGACGCATAACTTGATACTCTTACAGCAGGTCAAGGATATTCGCGCACGGTATTGGTATATGGTGCAAAGTATTACATCTCATTGGAATACGCGTTATCTGCAAGAAGCCATAAAGTTGGACGATTACGGCAAGCATGGAGCATTGGCAAACAACTTCACCGAAACACTACCTGCACCAGAGGCAAACAATGTAAAATCCATGCTCAAAGACCCGTACATATTCGATATGCTGACTTTCACCGACCCGTACAACGAGCGTGATGTGGAAATCGGCTTGGTCAAGCACGTGGAGAAATTCCTCGTGGAAATGGGAGCCGGATTTGCCTTTATGGGGCGGCAGTACCACATTGAGGTGTCGGGCGATGACTACTATATTGACATATTGATGTACAATGCTTTCCTGCACCGCTATTTGGTGATAGAATTGAAAGATACGGAGTTCATGCCGGAGTATATCGGCAAACTGAACTTCTACTGTTCTGCGGTGGACGACATTCTTTGCCGTGAGGGAGACAATCGAACTATCGGACTGCTGCTTTGCAAGGGCAAAGATCGCATCAAGGCAGAATATGCCTTGCGCGACATTCAGAAGCCTATCGGTGTTTCCGACTACGAACTGGGACAAGCTTTGCCCAAAGACTTCCGGGACAACCTGCCCACGATTGAAGAAATCGAGAGAGAATTGGAGATAAAATAAAGAAAATACTTGTCCGAATTTTTATGTTGCGCATTGTAGAGATGTAAGCCTCTGGGAATCGGTGTTTTTTAGAAAACAACATATAGAGAAATTGCAAAAACAATTGAAGCTAAATTTAATTCCAAATAATACATATGCAAATATCTGCCCCTAAATCAACAGAAAAAGCGTTAGAAAAATTACTTGATAAAATGTATATCAGCAATGTAAGTAAACGCTTAAGGGAACTCAATCAACCAAATGACATTGATAGAAAAAGATGGATTTGGGAGTTACTACAAAATGCAAAAGATACGATAACAAACAATCCGAAGCGAGATAGCATTAAGGCTCGAATTCTTATTGATGGCGACTCGGTTAAGTTTCAGCATGATGGCGACCCATTTACAGCTGATGCAAGATTGGGGTTACTATATAAATACAGTGAAGACAAGGAAAACGCTGAGAGTACTGGACGTTTTGGAACGGGTTTCCTAACCACGCACTGCCTTTCCAAAATTGTAACAATTGAGAGTAATATGTATGGCGATGAAAATGCAATCATCGGCTTTTCTGTAACTATGTATAGAGATGGTTTTACCGAAAAAGAACTTCTTGAAGGTCTTGACAAGATGAGAGCATCTGAACTATATAATAGCGAGCCATACGACTGGACCACATATACCTATCATGTCAATTCAGAATCGGGCCGTCGTGCAGTACAATTAGGCAAAGAGAACTTCAAAGAAAATATTGCACAAACTCTATTATTTTGCAAAGAATTATCTTCTGTCGAGTTAATAGACAATGGAGAAAGGACATCAATTGAACGTATATCAGATACTCCAATCACAAACGAACTTCATCAGACTCAGTTTAGAATTATTGCTGGTGATACAAAGCCTGTGATTCGGACTTTTATATATTATTCAACAAAAGAGTTGGATGAAGAACTTTCAGCAAAATACAAGGCAGAACGTTCTATAAGATTACAAGCTGCTTGTGAAGTTGATAGTAATAAGAACATAGTAAGTACAGACACCAAAACGTCATTGTTCTGTGTGTTCCCATTGGTCGGCATTGAAGGGCAAATACAGATGCCTATATTCGTGAATAGTCCAGATTTTGAACCAGACAGCGAGCGACAGAGCTTGATTCTCAATGGAATTACAATAGACGAAGAGAAAAATGTAATTACAGAGGTTGGTATCAACCAGAAAATTCTTTATAAACTACCTGATGTATTCAAGATTATTGTTGAATATCTTTCTGAAGAAAAGTTCAATAGTTTTTTCAACCTGTGCAATGGATTGAAGTCGTTAAAAGACCACGAGAAATTAGATAAGGATTGGTACAAGAAATCTGTTATCTCAGCACTGCGAGAGATACTGACAAGCTATCCAATAGTAACTCCTTTATCTACATCAGGAACACTTCTTAGGTTGTCAGATTGCATTATTGCTAAAGAAAGCAATCAAAAATCGGAGGACACCTTACTCGATTTGCTCACTTCACTATACCCTGAAAAATTGGTTGCTGACAATAGTAAATGGGCACACATTCTTTGGAAAGATGATGAAATAAGGTTGTGGACAACAGATGATGTTTGTGCTGACATTGAAGCCAGAAGTTCTATGGACTCTCTTGATGTTGTTTCAGATAGTGATAAATTTGAATGGTACAACAAATTTTTAGCTTTCGTGTTGTCTCAGGATGAGCTTTTGCTCAAAAAGTATGCTCTTTTGCCAAACATGAACGGAACGTTCTTGAAGAAGGACAAAGAAGGTTTCAAGCAAGGCGAGGGTGTTACAAGTATAGTTCTTGACGTTTTAGCAAAGCTCGATGGAGATATGAAACCGTTACTCCTTCATGAATCAATAACAACCATTTCGTTGGATAGTAAATTTAATTCTACGAGTTATTCTGCCAAAGTGAATAGTTTGGCAAAAGGTATTATTGACACCCCTGCTTATACAGATGCAACCAAACTCGCGAAATTACAGCCACTTATTTCTATAGTTGTGTCAGATAGCAACAAATATGAACAGGTGTTTGTAACAAAGCGTTCACGCATATTCACGATTACAAAAGAACTTTTTCAATGGCAGGACGCACAAACGGTTGCTGATAATTCATTGAATAAAGCGGCTTGGGAGGAAACGGACAAGTGGCTTATCAACTATATAATCTCCACTATTGAGTCAAAGGTTTTTTTGACAAATCTTCCTGTCGGATTAGGCGCAAAGTGGTTGAATGACACAATTCTTAGTTTAGGTATTACCTTGGCAACAATGAATAATAAGGCAATAGTCCCTAACCAAAATGGAAAATTCTGCCTTTCTAAGAATCTGTTCATTGACAATGGTATTCCAGAGGTATTGAAGAACGATGTGTTTGGGAAAATAGGACTGTCATACAAAGATATTCTGCTGGACAATGCTATTGACCTAAAATCATTGGGAAAGACAAGTGCAAAAGATATCGCAGACTTTGCCACAGATTTATCAAACGCAACATTAGGCTACCAGAGTTGGAATAATTCAAACACATACAATAGCTATGCCCTGTATAGAAAGTACAGTGAGGAAACACTGCGCCAAGTAGCATTATACTTGATACAGGTTCTACCAATAACAAGTTCCGAAAACGAGAATATCTCAATTACTCAAACAGCATTAAAGAATATTGCTCGTTATTTTCTGCCTGGAAAATGTGAAGGAATAGAAGAATCCATTGAGGTCGTTGACAGCAAACTATGGCTTCGTATCAATGAGTTTATTTGCCGTGATATAGTTTCTGTAATTGAAAAGAAAGCAAATACGGAAACCTTCTTAGATGAACTTTCAACTAGCGATGATGAGTTTTTTGAGAATCTAAATGTGCTATACAAATATATTGAAAGTCGCAATCTTCAATTTTCAAACAAGGCAATATATCCAAATCAAGCAGGAAACTTTGTCGCTAAAGACAGACTTTATAAAGAAGCTGAAAGTATAGATAAACCGCTTAAAGACATTATTGCATTGATTTCTGATGAAACGAACAACTACTACAATATCCTTATTGACCCACGTTGTGTAGCAACAATCTCCAAGCAGAAAAACTCTGCGGATGCTTATGCCTATATTGATGGAAGAATTAAGGAGCTCTATAGTAATAATTTAAATTGGGAAGATGAAAACTTCAGAAATGCTACACGTTTGTTGATTGACGAATGGGGCGAATCAAACAAGAGCCTGTTTGATGAAAACCATTTCCCCAAAGTGTATCCTATCAAAGATTCTGTTAGCATGAATGTTGTCTGGACTAAAAATGAAAGACAGCAATTACAGACCTTGAAGAATAGTTTGAATGAAGAAGACTTGACGGAACTTGTGACTCACATTGCAGATTTTAAGGATTTGAGCAGCCGTAACAAGGAACTGGAGGATGAGAATGCTCGCCTGAAACAGGAAGTGGAGAGATTAAAGTCGGGACGAGCCGCAAAAGTTGGTTCGGAAGAAAGCGAAATGTCTAAACGAAAGATGTATGAGGCTCAACTTCAAGCACAGCAAAAACTAATGGAAGAACGTCCAGATTGGAAGTTCCCAACAGGATATGGAGAATGCGACGAGGACGGTGTTCCATATTGCTATTCAAACGAGGAGGTTCAAGACGAATTAGGAAAGACAATTAAAATAGTTCTTAAAAGCTATAGAACTGAAACAGAACCATTCAAGGTAAATCCAACGGAATGGGAATGGGTTGTAAAAGAAAACGCTAAGCTGTTAGTGTATCGGTCTAATAATGAGATAGTAGAAGTCCCTAAAGACAATCTCGTTAAAAAACAGTCAACGTTCTCTATCACATTCGATTCAGAAAATCTTAATGTGGATGAACACGAAGACAGATTGAATAGTTTTTCATCGCTATTGAAATATTTCAATGAGATGCACTTCAACTTCGCATCCTTTCGAATCCCAGGCAATGCAAAATCTGTCAAGAATATCTATGCAAAAAAGCAAGGAGTACAGAACCTATATTCAGAGGAGGATTCATTATGAAGTTCAAACGAGAAGATTATATAGCATTTCTTGAAACTGAGTATGATACTCAGATGAAGGAGTATGGTCGTCTGATTGCAACCAAAGCTACAGTTCTGAAAGAACGTGGCGAAGTATTTGTTGGCAAGTTTGTTAGCTTTAGAGGAGATTTCTCCATCTTCAAAGTGCGTATCTCTGACAACATGCCTCGTAAAAATTCTTTCTGGACAGCATCTTGTTTTATCGGCGAGATGGCGAGTTACAAGAATTGGGGTGATTGTGCTTGGGCAGACCTTCGGGAACAATATCAATGTGATTACTCTGATGCACATTGCGTCTGGATTTCAAAATCAGAAGACCCTGCATTTTGCTTGGTTGGGGTGAAGAATATTACCGTGGATTTTGCAAATTTGCTTGAATCCCAAAATCCAATTATTGCCTTCGGGCCTAACGACCCACCATTGAAATATCTACTCAACTTGAAAGATATTGTCCAAAACTCTGAATGTAAAGCGACAAAAGAAATTTTAGATTATTTTTCTCAATTAGAAAGCACATGGAATCCACAAAAGGTTGCCGCGACAGAAGACCTGAATATCCACATTCTGCGTAGTTTGGAATCTCATAATACTGTTGCCATTCAAGGCCCCCCTGGAACAGGTAAAACATATAGGATGGGAAGGTTAGTAGCACAACTTTTGTCAGAAAGAAAAAGCGTGTTGGTAACAGCACTAACTAATGAAGCATTGAAAGTCGTTGCTTCCAAAGAGGATTTGAAACCGTATCTTGAAAGTGGCAAAGTATCAAAGACAAGCCTGACGATAGATGAGCGACATGAATTACCTAAATTGGTAGCAAATGAAGGAAACGTTTGCAATGCCACGCCCGGTCATCTCTCGCTTGCCACGTTCTACATTTCAAGTGGGTGGGCTAAAGACATGCTTGAAACTACTCCTTTTGATTATGTCATAGTAGACGAAGCAAGTCAGGCATTACTACCAATGATTGCCGCATCGAAGAAGTTAGGAAGCAAAGTCGTATGGATAGGAGACCAGAAGCAGCTTGCTCCTATTGTTAAAACCAATGAAGACAAAATCAATACTTGTGGTTGGAGTCCTATTGTGAAAGGATTTGATACTCTTTGTAATAATATTCCTATGCCAACATTCATGTTGAGCGATACATTCCGTTTGACTAAGAGAGGAGCTGAATTCACAGGTATCTTCTACAACAATGAACTGAACTCGGTTGCAGGTGTTGATGAGGTACAAACATCCTTGCCTGTATTGAATAGATTGGGAGGACCTTCTTTGGTGGATTTAGAACTTAAAATAGGCGACAAGAAACCTGTAAATGCGTTGAATGTTGCCTTTGGTTTGACTGAACGAATATTGAAAGAAAGTCCCGAAGCCAAAATAGCAATTCTATCCAAATTCAAAGAAACGGTCAAGGAATTGCAAAAGACATTCATCACGAAACTGCACAGCGAGGGGATTCCCGACAATCTGAAAATAGAAACTGTTGACAGAATACAGGGATTGACTGTCGATTATACCATTTTCCTCATCCCCAATGCTTCTGTTAGCTATTCTCTTGACAGCGAACTTTTTAATGTAGCAACATCTCGTGCAAGCCGTTGTACTATAATTGTTGCTGATAGGATGATTCTCAAAAACTTCATGTCAGATGAGGTTCGACGCTTCTTGCTGAAAATCAATGAAAACAAAGTTGCAGCATTAAACCCATCCATGACTCAAACCATAACATCTGGTGAATTAAAGGTAACGGTTCTTGGGAAAATCAATCTGCCTGAAAAACATTTGAAGGAGATTGTGGCAGACAAGGAGAATATTTTCATTATTGACACGAATGTGTTTGTAAAATGTCCAACCATTATCTCAAAAATAGGAAAGTATAAAGTTGTGATTCCCACTACAGTATTGGAAGAACTTGATCGTTTAAAATTGAAACAAAGTATTGACAAGAAAGCACTCAACGATGCGGTTAAAAACATCAACAAGGCTTTTCTTAATAATTATTCCAGCATGGAAGAAGGCGACTCGTCATTGCTTCCCAATGGTTTCGATGCACAAAAAGCCGATTGTCTTATTCTTTCCGTTGCACTAAGATATAAAACAGAGGATAAGAATCCTATATTGTTGACTTCCGACAATCTCTTGCAATCCAAGGCTCTAGGATTAGGCATTACAACAATTTCGTTGCAAGATTTTCTTTCCGAAAGAAGATGATCGTAAGTTTACAAATAAATACGATAAAAATATGGTACTTAATGAAAATTTTGGAGGAGAATCTGCTCTGCGACCCAAAAGCTCAGGGATAACGAACAATATCGGAAAAATATTGTACCTTTGTACAGGCTTAAGCAATGAGCCAAAATAGAAGTGGAATATCGGAAACAAATTGCACCGAAAAAAGAAGAAACCGTTCGTATTGACACTCCAAATGAGTTAAGAATCAATAAAAGCGTTAAATCTTCACCCCTTAGAATGTACCCTTAAAGGTTACGACCATATTTATGACTTATTACTTACAAACTATTGAGTAATAACCGGTTGTAAATACTATTACTGTCATAACTTGAACTCTATCACGATTCCAAATAGTGTAACCCGGATCGGGAAACGCGCATTTCAGAAGTGCCATGCCTTGTCCTCTATTACTATTCCAGAAAATGTAACAAAGATAGAAGGACAGACATTCGATAATTGTACTGCTTTGATTTCCATCACGATTCCGAGAAACGTAACAGAAATAGGGGGTTTTGCATTCTACAGTTGTAAAGCTTTGACTTCCGTTACCATACAGGAAGGAGTGACGCGAATAGGAGTAATGGCATTTGGTGATTGTCGTGCATTGACCTCCGTTACAATTCCCCAAAGCGTGATGGAAATTGGACAATGGGCATTCAGTAACGACCAACTGACTGTGAAATGTTTACCAACATCACCTCCTTCTCCTTCTTCACCAGCTCCATTCACACTAAAGAAACTCTATGTACCGGCCAGTTCCGTTGACTCATATAAAAAAGCTTGGGAAGGCGCTTATAAAGATATAATCTTCCCCTTATAACAAAACGATTAACCCAGTCCACTTTAAAAGGATTTCTAAACATCAGTGAAGCAGTGACTTAGACAAGGAAAGCATAAGATTAAAATAATTCCAATAATATTGGCACAGATTTTAATTGCTATGTCATACAAAGCAGACTATAAGTCTGTTTCTGCTACATCTTTAAATCATTTTGGTATATCCTCTTTAGACTACCTATTTTTCTATCTATTTTCGTATAACGAGCCAAAAAAAGTTACGCACATCTTCTTCAAAAAGAAGATGTGCGTAACTTTAATACAATGGCAAATTCACTTATCTCACAATATCTTCCGGAAATTTAGCCGGCATCTCCACCCTCTTCCAGGTTTCATAATACCAGGTGTTCAACTCATTTCCATTCAAATCATTCTTGATAAAATATTTCAGATGGAGATAATCATTGTCTTTAATCTCAAATTCCAAAATATTGTCCTGATTGTCCAGCATCGGGAGATGAATGTTCTTCTCGATACTTTCCTTATAAGAATCGTCCGTGAGTTGTTTATACGTACCATACCCCGTAATAATCGCATCCGCACCGGGAATAATGGTAAAGTTCACAATCCGCCCGTCATCACTCAATACTTTAAATGTATTACTGGGTTTCAACGCTCCCGGAACATCGGGAGATTCCGACACATAATGGCAGAGCTGCCAAATACCTTTCAAATCGGCCGCCTTGAATTTGGTTTTCTTCTGGGCCGTCGCACCTGTTACCGCTAACAACATTATTGAAAGCATGGTAAAGAAATAGAGCTTTTTCATTGTTGTATTATTTTAGTTAACACTCTTCAATGCGTATGTCCAAATATAAAAATTTATTTTGAAAGAACTACAATTCAGAGCATAAAAAAACTCGCATAACCTGAAGATTATGCGAGTTTTACATAAATATACCGAAATATTAGAAATCAGCATTTCTTGGTGTACGCGGGAACGGTATCACGTCACGGATATTCGCCATACCTGTTACAAACAATAACAGACGTTCGAACCCTAATCCGAAACCGGAGTGAGGACAAGTACCGAACTTACGGGTATCCAGATACCACCACATATCCTTCATCGGGATATGCATTTCTTCAATACGGGTCATCAGCTTGTTATAGTCGGCTTCACGTTCGGAACCACCGATAATTTCACCAATTTTCGGGAAAAGAACATCCATTGCACGTACCGTCTTACCGTCTTCGTTCTGCTTCATATAGAAGGCCTTGATTTCCTTCGGATAGTCAGTCAGAATCACCGGACGTTTGAAGTGTTCTTCCACTAAGAAACGTTCGTGCTCGGAAGCCAGGTCCACGCCCCAGTAAACCGGGAATTCGAACTTATGTCCTTTCGCAACAGCTTCTTCAAGAATCTTGATACCGTCTGTATAAGGCAAACGTACGAAATCATCTTTCAATACACCTTGCAGACGTTCAATCAAGCCTTTGTCGAACATATCGTTCAGGAACTTCACATCATCCGCACAGTTATCCAACGCCCATTTCACACAATATTTGATGAACTCTTCTGCCAAGTCCATGTTGTCTGTAATGTCGTTGAAAGCCACTTCCGGCTCAATCATCCAGAACTCTGCCAAGTGGCGGGGAGTGTTGGAGTTTTCGGCACGGAACGTAGGACCGAATGTGTAGATAGCGCCCAAAGCAGTAGCTGCCAACTCACCTTCCAGCTGACCAGAAACAGTCAGACTTGCCTGCTTACCGAAAAAATCATCTTCATAAGAGATAGAACCTCTCTCGTCTTTCTTCAAGTCATACAGGTTCATGGTAGTCACCTGGAACATTTGTCCGGCACCTTCACAATCGGAAGCCGTAATGATCGGCGTATGGAAATAGAAGAATCCCTTTTCATGGAAGAACTTGTGAATAGCAATCGCCATGTTGTGACGGATGCGGAACACTGCACCGAATGTATTGGTACGCGGACGCAAGTGAGCAATCTCGCGCAAGAATTCCATGGAGTGACCTTTCTTCTGCAATGGATATGTATTATCGCAAGTACCCAGCACTTCGATTTCGCGAGCCTGTACTTCCACTTTCTGACCGGAACCTACTGACTCTACCATTTCTCCGTTCACGCTGATACAAGCGCCGGTAGTAATCAGTTTCAGCATCTCTTCATCGAAACCAGCCAAATCTACTACGATCTGCAAATTATTTATTGTAGAACCGTCATTCAGTGCGATAAAGTTTACTTGTTTGCTACCTCTACGGGTGCGAACCCATCCTTTCACATTGACCATAGCGCCAATATCTGTGCGCTTCAACAGATCAACAATTTTTGTTCTACCAATCTTTTCCATTTAACTTTTTCTTTTTAGATACAAGAAGACGAGGTTTCAAATGCAAGATGAATTCTTTCCTGCTTTCTTTCCCCGCCCTCTGTCAAGTTGTTATTTATTGACTTATTACTCAAACGAACCCATGCGGAGGTAGTTTACTTCTGCTTCTGACAGGTAACGCCAGTCTCCGCGACGCAGACCTTTTTTGGTCAGTCCGGCGAAGAACACACGGTCGAGTTTTACTACTTTATAACCCAGTGATTCGAAAATACGGCGAACGATACGGTTCTTACCGGAGTGAATTTCGATACCGACCTGGTCTTTCTTGAAATCATCTGTATAGCTGATCGCATCTGCATGGATTTCGCCATCTTCCAACTGGATACCAGCTGCAATCTGTTCCATATCTGCTTTAGTCAGGTTCTTGTCCAGATGAACATGATAAATTTTCTTCTTCAGGAATTTCGGGTGTGTCAGCTTGGAAGCCAGATCACCGTCATTCGTCAGTAACAGTACACCAGTCGTGTTACGGTCCAGACGTCCTACCGGATAAATACGTTCGTTGCAAGCGCCTTTCACCAAATCCATTACTGTACGGCGTTCCTGTGGATCATCCGATGTAGTAACCGTATCTTTCGGCTTATTCAACAATACATATACCTTACGTTCGATGCTTACCGGTTCATCGTGGAACTTAACCACATCCGAACGCTTGATCTTTGTACCCAATTCCGTTACTACCTCACCGTTTACAGAAACCACACCTGCTGTGATAAACTCATCAGCCTCGCGACGTGAACAAACACCGGCATTAGCCAGGAACTTATTCAGACGGATCGGTTCATTCGGATCAACAAACTGTTCCTTGTACTCGATCTGTTTCTTTACGCTATACTTAGCATTCGGATCATAATCGCCGGTACGCGGACGAGGACGATAGCCTCCTTGTGAACGGTCATTGTTGTATCTCGGACGGTAACCTCCCCCACCGCCGTTATTGCTGCGATAGCCGCCACCTTCGCCGTTATTAAAACGGGGACGATACGGACGGTCACCACCTTCACGGTTGTAAGAAGGACGTTGAGGACGGTCGCCACCTTCGCCGTTATTAAAGCGGGGACGGTAAGGACGGTCGCCACCTTCACGGTTGTAAGAAGGACGTTGAGGACGATCACCACCTTCGCCGCTATTGAAACGGGGACGTTGAGGACGGTCATAAGAACCACCTTCACGATTGTAGGAAGGACGTTGAGGACGATCATAAGAACCACCTTCGCGGTTGTAAGGACGCTGCGGGCGTTCGCCTCCTTCGTTATTGTTATTGAAGCGAGGACGATACGGACGATCTCCACCTTCACGATTGTAAGAAGGACGTTGGGGACGGTCGCCATAAGAACGGTCACCGTACGAACGCTGCGGGCGTTCGCCTCCTTCATTGTTGGCATTAAATCGCGGGCGATACGGACGATCCCCGCCTTCACGGTTGTAAGAAGGGCGATACGGACGTTCTCCACCTTCTCTGTTGTAAGACCTGTTACCATCACGGCCGGCACCTGTATTCTCTTCATTGAAAGAATTTTCGCGCCATTCTTCGTTTTCTGTGCTCATTTTTTTATTCGAATAAAATTAGACTTTGGCCTCACGGCCTATTTAAAAAACACGTTTATTATATAAGTAAACAATTAAAGCCCCGTATATGTATGGGGAGTGATTGCTCTTAACTCTTTTTTTATATCTTCGCTTACATTCAATTCTTCGATAAACTCTTTAATAGAACTTTCTGTAATAGCTTGGTTGGTGCGGGTTAACGCTTTCAAAGCTTCATACGGATGCGGATAAGCCTCACGGCGCAGGATGGTCTGAATAGCTTCTGCCACTACACTCCAACAATTATCCAAATCACGATAAATAGCCGGTTCGTTCAATAACAGTTTGCGCAATCCTTTCAAAGAACTCTGGATAGCAATCACGATATGACCGAAAGGCACACCTACATTACGCAGCACTGTCGAGTCTGTCAAGTCGCGCTGCAAACGGGAAACAGGAAGTTTCACAGCCAAATGTTCCAGGATAGACGTTGCTATACCCAGGTTACCTTCCGCATTTTCAAAGTCAATCGGATTCACTTTATGCGGCATGGCACTCGAACCCACTTCTCCGGCTTTGATCTTCTGCTTGAAGTACTCCATAGAGATGTACTGCCAGAAGTCACGATTCATATCGACCATAATCGTATTGATACGCTTCATACTATCAAAAACAGCAGAAAGGTTATCATAGTTCGAAATCTGCGTTGTATATTCTTCGCGCTCCAATCCCAGTTTCTCTGCAACAAACCGATTACCGAATTGTTTCCAGTCATATTGAGGATAAGCTACATGATGCGCATTGTAATTTCCGGTAGCACCACCAAACTTAGCGGTAATCGGACATGCCTTCAGCATAGCCAGCTGACGTTCGAGACGGTAAACGAATACCATCACTTCCTTGCCTAAACGAGTAGGAGAAGCCGGTTGACCGTGAGTTTTGGCAAGCATTGGAATGTTAGCCCATTCTGTTGCATAAGTCTTCAACTGTGCAATCAGTTCTTCAATCAACGGATAGTAAACCTGTTCCAATGCTTCTTTGATAGAAAGAGGAACAGACGTATTGTTAATATCCTGAGAAGTCAATCCGAAGTGGATAAACTCTTTGTAGTCATCCATTCCGCCCATCTTGTCAAATTCTTCTTTCAGGAAGTATTCTACAGCTTTCACGTCGTGGTTAGTTACACTTTCGATATCTTTAATGCGCTGTGCGTCTGCTTCAGAGAAGTTACGGTAGATATTCCGTAAAGTTTCGTACACATTGCTATCGATTCCTTTTAATTGCGGCAAAGGGAGTTCGCACAAGGTGATAAAGTATTCCACCTCTACCTGTACACGGTATTTAATCAGTGCAAATTCAGAGAAATAAGCTGCCAAAGCTTTAGTTTTGCCTCTATATCGACCATCAATCGGAGATATGGCCGTTAATACATCAAGTTCCATACGTTTTCTTAGATAATTATCAGACTGCAAAATTAACTCTTTTTCCTGAGTTATAGAGCAAAAGGATAGAGAAAGTTTGTATAAAAGCGGTAAGAAATAAAAAAAACCTCACGAATTTCTTCGTAAGACTCTGTTTTATAGTGGGCGTTGACGGATTCGAACCGCCGACCCTCTGCTTGTAAGGCAGATGCTCTGAACCAGCTGAGCTAAACGCCCTTTTGATGAACGAAAGTGCTTGGATTTTGTGTGGGCGTTGACGGATTCGAACCGCCGACCCTCTGCTTGTAAGGCAGATGCTCTGAACCAGCTGAGCTAAACGCCCGTACACTTCCGTTTCAAAAGCGATGCAAAGGTACGGCATTTTTTGAATTCTGCAAACATTTCATGTATTATTTTTCAAGAAAGTTTTTGCACAACAAAGAAAAGCTCTGATTATCAACAAATAATACAAAAAAGTTTTTTTTCTCACAACTTTCACTTCGTCCAGTCTGTCTACCAGATAAAGCAACTTATTTACGAATCACCCGTGCCGGATTCCCGACTGCAACACTGTCGTCGGGAATATCTTTCGTCACAACACTCCCCGCTCCTATCACACAACGATTACCAATCGTCACACCGGGACAGATAATAGCGCCGCCACCAATCCAGCAGTCTTCGCCAATCGTCACCGGATAAGCATATTCCTTAGAGCCTCTTCTTTCCTGATAATCCATCGGATGATGAGGCGTATAAATCTGCACACAAGGACCGACCAGTGTATGAGTACCAATTGTGATATATCCTCCATCCAGGAAAGTGCAATTGGCATTAACAAACACATGTTCACCCAACTTGATTCCGTCTCCGTGATCGCAATGGAAAGGCGGGCATATAATGGAAGTTTCAGGAATCCCCGGTACCAACTTATCCAATAATTCTCTATAACCCTCATCGTACGTACTCATTCCCCGCATACGTGCCAATAGTTTTTTGGCATGTTCAAAACGTACCTGCAACTCCGGTGCAGACATATCAGCCAACTGGCTACTACGCATCTTCTCAACTTCCGTCATACCTTATATTTCTTTGCCGTTAGTAAATACAAACTTCTTTTCGTTCGAAAGAGATTCGTTAAATTCAAACCCTTCCCAAGAGAAGCTTTTCAGATCCTCCGGATTTTCAATTCGATTCTTCAGAATGAACCGTGTCATTTCACCACGGGACATTTTGATATATATCACTATCGAAGCCAATTTTCCATTCTTCCATACTTGAAATTCGGGAGTGATGACATGCACCTCTTTTTCCACCCGCTTCCAATCAAACAAGCTTTTCATCTCGTCACTGGCCAAATTGCAAAGTATGCCGCCGGCTTTCTTGATGTCTTCAATGAACACATCCGTCAAACGGGACTGCCAATAAGAAAACATCGTCTGATTACCCAGTTCAGGCAGCACTACATCTCCTTCCAACCGATAGGAACGAATAACGTCCAAAGGCCTCAACAGTCCATAACAAAAAGAAGTCAGCCGCAAGTGTTCCTGCGCATATTCAAATTCTACTTTCGAGAAATCTTTTGCATTCAACCGTTTGAACACAATTCCGGTATAAGCCAATAAAGCAGGCAGTTCCGGTGTACCCTCCGCATGAAAAGCCTGATAACGCTTGTAATTTTCCACAGCTATTTTAGCATTCACACGCAACAGGCGTTCCAGTTCGTCCACCGAAAACTGTGACATCTGCAAAGCAATCCCGGAAGCTTCTTTTTGAAATCGTGGAACCGTTTTCAAAGGAACTTTCACCTTTGAAGTTTCACTCATAGTCTTGGCACAAGATAGAAGTACTAACATTGTTAAATCTGATTTTATCTTTTCGAAAAACAAAAATAAAAAATAAATCGCTTCTCTTGCTGGCTAATAGACAGATTATCCCTAAATTCAGCCAATAATTAACTTTAATCATTTATTAATAACAAAAACACCCCCATTATGACATACACACTAATCCCCCTGAAAGTGTTATGCTTATTGACAATCTTCTGTTTGTATGGCAGTTTATCCTATGCCAGCGTAAACTCTAAACCTTTTGTTGTCCCCGAACTCAAACAATGGACAGGAAAAGATGGTAATTTCACTCCGGGAACAAATGCAAAGATAGTATGCACCTCTGCAAATCCAGAATTGCTGAGAATAGCCCAAATGTTTGCCGACGATTATCAGCAAATGTTCGGAAAAACATTAAGCGTAACTCAAGGCAAAGCCACACCCGGAGACTTCATCCTATCACTGTCAGCTGACAAAAAGCTGGGAGAAGAGGGTTATGAAATCAAGATTACCGATCGGATCACGACTTCTGCTCCCACCCCGACAGGGCTTTACTGGAGCACACGTACCCTCTTGCAAATAGCAGAACAAAGCCAGGAGCACTCATTTCCCAAAGGAATAATCCGCGACTATCCCGACTACTCCATCCGGGGATTCATGATAGACTGCGGTCGTAAATTCATTCCGATGAGCTATCTTCAGGATCTGGTAAAAATAATGGCTTATTACAAGATGAATACCCTGCAAGTCCATCTGAATGATAATGGATTCAAGCAATATTTTGATAACAACTGGGACAAGACTTATGCTGCTTTCCGTCTGGAGTCCGAAACTTATCCGGGACTCACAGCCCGCGACGGTTCTTATTCTAAAAAAGAATTTATTGATTTTCAGAAACAAGCTGCAACCAACTTTGTAGAGATTATACCGGAAATTGATATTCCGGCACATTCATTAGCATTCACTCATTACAAACCGGAAATTGGGAGCAAGGAGTACGGAATGGATCATCTTGACTTATTCAAACCGGAAACCTATCAATTTGCAGACGATCTGTTCAAAGAATACCTGAAAGGTGACGACCCTGTATTCGTGGGCAAGCGTGTGCATATCGGTACCGACGAATACTCGAATGCCAAGAAAGAGGTAGTAGAAAAATTCCGGGCTTTCACCGACCATTATATCCGGCTGGTAGAAGGCTTTGGCAAACAAGCCGTGATATGGGGCGCTCTCACTCATGCTAAAGGAGACACCCCTGTCAAATCAGAAAATATCATTATGAATGCCTGGTATAACGGATATGCCGACCCAGCAACCATGATAAAAGACGGCTACCAGCTAATCAGCATTCCGGATGCAATGGTTTACATTGTTCCATTAGCCGGTTACTATCAGGATTATCTTAACGAGGTATTTTTATATAAAGAATGGACACCGGCACATATCGGGAAAGCCGTATTCGAAGAAAAGCACCCTGCTATTCTCGGTGGCATGTTTGCCATCTGGAACGACCATGCAGGTAATGGAATTTCCGTGAAAGACATTCATCACCGTGTATTCCCTGCGTTACAAACTCTAGCAGTGAAGACATGGACAGGGAAAGAAACCAGTCTGCCATTCGAAGTGTATAATGAAAAGCGTAGTGCTATCAGTGAAGCCCCCGGAGTCAATCAATTGGGAAGAATCGGCAAGAGTCCGGCATTGGTATATGAGCGTTCTACCGTTGCTTCCGGCAGCACTTCCACTTACCCGGAAATCGGCTATAATTATACAGTCAGCTTCGACATTACCGGAGCACCAGAGAAAAGCGGAACAGAATTGTTCCGTTCACCCAATGCCGTATTCTATCTAGCAGATCCAATTCGAGGGATGATGGGTTTTGCACGCGATGGTTATTTGAATACGTTCCCATATAAAGTGAATCCGGGAGAGAAAGCGACCATTCAGATTGAAGGCGATCATCGTAGTACCACACTCAGAGTAAACGGAAAGGTTGTTGAAGAAATGAACATACAGAAATGTTATTTCAATGCAGGAAAAGATTCTATGAGTTATATACGCACATTGGTTTTCCCGCTCGAGAAAGCCGGAAACTTCAATAGCCGGATAGAGAATCTGAAAGTACACAATTATCGTGTAAGCAAATAACAGAAAACATCTATTCGCAACAAGACAACTTAAACAAAAAACTCCCCCTTTGGCATTCCAAAGAGGGAGTTCTTTTTATTTTGATAAACAGCTAAAGCAGTTTATTTATATTCCTGCCAGCTCTTGATCTGAATATCACCCAATTTCAATTCACAGAATGCTTCGATAAAGGCACTTGCCAGACGAGCATTTGTAATCAATGGAATGTTGTGATCGATTGCACCACGACGGATACGATAGCCATTCGTTAATTCACGTTTGCTATGATTCTTCGGAATGTTTACGATCAGGTCAAACTTATGGTCAGCGATCATCTTCATTACATTATTCTCTGCACCTGGTTTCTCATCCGGCCAGTAAACCGGAGTCGCGTCTACTCCATGAGCATTCAGGAATGCAGCAGTTCCGGCAGTAGCATAAATCTGATATCCCTTAGCAAACAGCATACGGCTGGCATCCAGCAAATCCACTTTCGACTTCATAGCACCGGAAGAGAACATTACTGCTCTTTCAGGAATCTTGAATCCGGTAGCGATCATTGCATTCAGCAATGCTTCAGAGAAATCATCACCGATACATCCAACTTCACCTGTAGAAGACATATCCACACCCAATACCGGGTCAGCCTTGTGCAGACGAGAGAAAGAGAACTGAGATGCTTTTACACCAATCCAGTCGATATCAAATGCAGATTTATCCGGACGTGAGTACGGAGCATCCAACATGATGCGGGTAGCTGTTTCGATGAAGTTACGTTTCAGTACTTTAGAAACAAACGGGAAACTACGAGAAGCACGCAAGTTACATTCGATTACTTTCACTTCGTTGTTACGAGCCAGGAACTGGATATTGAACGGACCGGAGATATTAAGTTCTTTAGCAATCTGACGGCTGATTTTCTTGATACGGCGTGCCGTTGCAAAGTAAATCTTCTGTGCCGGGAATACCAGTGTAGCGTCACCGGAGTGAACACCGGCAAATTCCACATGTTCAGAAATTGCGTATTCCACCACTTCACCATTCTGGGCAACAGCATCAAATTCAATTTCTTTTGTATTTTCAAGGAATTGAGAAACAACTACCGGGTATTCTTTAGAAACTTCGGCAGCCATCTTCAGGAAGTTTTCCAATTCTTCGTCATCGTAGCAAACATTCATAGCAGCTCCCGAAAGAACGTAAGAAGGACGAACCAATACCGGATAGCCTACTTTTTCTACGAATCCTTTCACCTCTTCGAGACTGGTAAGTTCCATCCATGCCGGCTGGTCGATACCCAGTTGGTCAAGCATAGCAGAGAACTTGTTACGGTTTTCAGCACGGTCGATAGAGATCGGAGAAGTACCCAATACAGGAACCGACTGGCGGTAAAGTTTCATAGCCAGGTTGTTCGGAATCTGTCCACCTACAGAGACAATCACACCGCGAGGTTGTTCCAGATCGATTACGTCGAGTACACGTTCGAACGAAAGCTCGTCGAAGTACAGACGGTCGCACATATCATAGTCAGTAGAAACCGTTTCAGGGTTGTAGTTAATCATGATAGATTTGTAACCCAATTTGCGGGCTGTCTGAACGGCATTTACCGAACACCAGTCAAATTCTACAGAGCTACCGATACGGTAAGCACCCGAACCCAGTACGACTACTGATTTTTCATTCTTATAATAGTTTACATCATAACCTTCCACTGCATAAGTCATATACAGATAGTTAGTCAGTTCCGGATGTTCGGAAGCAACTGTATTAATACGTTTTACAGCCGGGAGGATACCCATAGATTTACGATGAGCACGCACTGCCAGGTTTTCTTTCTCCATGTTTCCGGTTGGATTCAGTACGAAACGGGCGATCTGGAAGTCGGAGAAACCTAACACTTTAGCTTCACGCATTACATCGGCAGGTATATCTTCTACCTTATTATAGGTAGACAGTTTCGCTTTGTAGTCTACGATATTTTTCAGTTTGCCAAGGAACCATGGGTCAATCTTTGTCAGGTCATGAATACGTTCGATGGTATAACCTTCTTCCATTGCTTGTGCGATAGCGAAAACACGCAAGTCTGTCGGACGAGAAAGCTCTTTATCAAGATCATCAAAGTGCAGTTCGTCATTACCTACGAAACCATGCATACCCTGACCGATCATACGAAGACCTTTCTGGATGATTTCTTCAAAAGAGCGACCGATAGACATGATTTCACCTACCGATTTCATGCTTGAACCGATTTCACGGGATACACCGGCAAACTTCGTCAAGTCCCAACGAGGGATTTTACAGATATAGTAGTCAAGTTGCGGAGCTACGTATGCAGAATTCGGAGTCCCCATCTCACCAATCTGGTCGAGTGTATAGCCGAGTGCTACTTTAGCAGCAACGAATGCCAACGGATAACCGGTAGCTTTAGACGCCAATGCAGAAGAACGGCTCAAACGGGCATTTACTTCAATCACACGGTAGTCGTCCGTATCAGAGTTGAAAGCATACTGAATGTTACACTCACCCACGATACCGAGGTGACGGATACATTTAGTAGAAAGTTCCTTCAACAGAGTCAATTCTTTATCATCCAGTGAACAGGTAGGAGCCACTACGATGGATTCACCGGTATGGATACCCAGCGGGTCAAAGTTTTCCATGCTGGCTACTGTGAAGCAATGGTCGTTAGCGTCACGGATCACTTCAAATTCGATTTCTTTCCAGCCTTTCAACGATTCTTCTACCAGAATCTGTTTAGAGAAAGCAAAGGAGCTTTCAGCCAATTTCAGGAATTCTTCTTCGTCGGCACAGATACCGCTACCAAGACCACCCAATGCATAAGCAGAACGTACCATGACAGGATAACCGATTCTGCGTGCAGCAGCAATGGCATCTTCCATGTTTTCTACTGCCTGGCTAACCGGAGTCTTCATCTCGATTTCGTTCAGTTTCTTCACGAACAAATCACGGTCTTCTGTATACATGATAGCTTCTACCGATGTACCAAGCACCTTTACTCCGTATTTATCAAGAATACCCTGTGTGTAGAGTTCCGCACCGCAGTTCAACGCAGTCTGTCCGCCGAATGCCAGCAAGATACCATCAGGACGTTCTTTCTTGATAATTTCTTCTACAAAATAAGTATTTACGGGAAGGAAATACACTTTATCGGCAATACCTTCAGAAGTCTGAATGGTTGCGATGTTCGGGTTTACCAATACTGAGCTGATACCTTCTTCTTTCAAAGCTTTCAGTGCTTGTGAACCAGAGTAGTCGAACTCTCCGGCTTGTCCGATTTTGAGTGCTCCAGAACCCAAAACGAGAACTTTCTTGATTTCCTTTTCCATTTCTTTTGTTGTTATAATAAGTTGTTATTTCTAAGTTCGTCCATAAAAAAAATGCGTTACCCTCAAAAAAGGATTAACGCATTACCAAAGAACTAAAATATCGTTTTTGGAGAAAAGAGAAGAAGTCTGCCGTTTCCGGGTGCAAAACATCCGAATGTAGATAATACTTACTTCTGATTTCCTGTTGATTCATTGTTAATATCAAAATTTGTGCAAAGTAACGACATATTTTGCAAATGACAAAAAGAAACGTTCATTTTTTACTGAAATAGTTTACCGCGTCAATGAAACGGTTGTTTTTTCCGTTAGCTTTTTAATGAATACTTTTTTATCATAGTAAGCACAAATCATGAAGTAACTACATTTTGATGTATCTTTCAGTTTTTATCCTTATCTTTGTCGCCATTATATAATAAGGTAATAAAATATGGGAAAAGAAAAAATCATATTGACGGGCGACCGTCCTACCGGAAGACTTCATATCGGTCACTATGTAGGCTCGTTGAAACGCAGAGTTGACCTGCAAAATGCAGGTGATTATAGCAAGATGTTTATCTTCATTGCCGATTCGCAGGCATTGACAGACAATATAGACAATCCGGAGAAGGTGCGTCAGAATGTAATTGAAGTAGCCCTTGACTATCTGGCTTGTGGCATAGATCCGTCTAAAGCTACCATCTTCATACAGTCGCAAATTCCGGAATTATGCGAGCTTAGTTTCTATTATATGGACCTTGTAAGCGTATCTCGCCTGCAACGTAACCCGACTGTGAAATCGGAAATCCAGATGCGCAACTTTGAAGCAAGTATTCCTGTAGGTTTTTTCACTTATCCTATCAGCCAGGCAGCGGACATCACAGCATTCCGTGCAACAACTGTCCCTGTGGGTGAAGACCAGGAACCAATGCTTGAACAGGCTCGTGAAATCGTTCGCCGTTTCAACTATATATATGGTGAGACATTGGTAGAACCGGAAATCCTGTTGCCGGACAATGCAGCCTGCCTGCGTCTTCCGGGAACTGACGGTAAAGCTAAAATGAGTAAATCACTCGGAAACTGTATCTACCTTTCGGAAGAACCGGAAGAAATCCAGAAGAAGATCATGAGTATGTATACCGATCCGGGACATCTCCGTGTACAAGACCCGGGAAAGATTGAAGGTAACACCGTATTCACTTACCTTGACGCCTTCTGCCTCCCCGAACATTTCGAACGCTACTTACCGGATTATCCGAATCTGGCAGAATTGAAAGCACATTATCAACGCGGCGGACTGGGCGACGTAAAAGTAAAACGTTTCCTGAACTCTATTATGCAAGAAATACTCGAACCGATTCGTAACCGTCGTAAAGAGTTCAGCAAAGATATTCCGGCTATCTATGACATGCTTCAGCAAGGATGCGAAGTAGCCAGAGCTGCTGCTGCCGAGACTTTGGCAGATGTGAAAAAAGCAATGAAGATTAATTATTTCGATGACAAGGAGTTAATCGAGGAACAGGTAAAACGTTTCTCACAGGAATAAGGAAGTTTGCATAAAAACGTATCATATAAAGTAAAGGCTGCCTACTCTAAGAAAGAATGGCAGCCTTTATTATAATATATAATTTAAGATTTAGCTAACTTCATCTTCATCATTCTTGAATAATACATCCTTTAATTTCTGATAAAGGAATGAAAGTATCAGTAATATCAGTCCGAGAATGATTAATACAATGATCTTACCGATAGTAGGCATTGCCCACAAATCATCAAATACAAGTTTAAGCAGAACGATTCCAAAAGTCGAAAGGCTTATCATGCGCATGACTTTCTGATGCAAACGCATCCCTAGTCCCATCTGAACAAATCCGGCAATACTTAATGAAAGCGAAAGTCCGGCACTGAAATCATCCACTCCTACCTGCCAGAGGAAAGAGCGTACCATTGTCACCCAAAGAAGAGTGACCAGAATATTGAGATAAATAGTGAAACGACTCTTGATGCCGATTAATAGATAGTATTGGCGTGCCACATAGCATATATTCGCTATTACAAATGCTGCCGTGAACCATCGTAGTACAACAGGCACAAAAGCCATGTTCTCCCATTGATCTCCCCATATATTTATGATATATACAAGCGTATTTATCCCAATAGCTAACATATAGAAAGTCAGACATTGGGTGATCGGGAATCGTTTTCTAAAAGCATAACAAACACTCGAAATGGCAATGGCAGTAAACAAGAACATTGCTCCGCTCCTCGTAGCTCCCTCAAAATGCAGGTGAAACTCCATCATAAATGTATAATAAAGTATGGCTACAGAGACAAAAAGCATGAAAGGATTCCAGAAACCATATTTCAGTTGACGGGCTGTAGAGAAGAATGGTCTATAATACCCCATCAACAGAGCAAATGCTCCCATAGCCAGCCCTACAAACAAAGAGGTGGCAAATGAACTGTTCAGGAAAATAGTGCTGACAGCATGATGCTCATGCATTACTACATTATATATATCCATCAGGTAAGAAATAAAGGTGAGTCCCACCAGTATCTTTGCCGCATATTCATATACCCGGATTCTCGACTTGATATAAAGCCATAATAATAACACCATTTCTGACGCCCAAACTAATGTTATATAGTTTCCATCCAACTGAATCGGAACGGTAATAGAGACAAATGTCAACACAAGCCCCAGAGTGGTATACACCAGGAATTTATAGTCTTTCCGGCTCTTCCATAACCAAAGCACCAGTCCTAAATTAACAAGAGCAATGAACAGGCTCAACAAACCGCTTGCTTTGAAAGACCATCCCATATTCCGCAAGAACAAAGCTCCCGAAAGCAGATAAATAAAGTTATTCGTTATAATGACGAATACCAGCCCCCGACTCATTGTTCGCATATCTTCCCCACGAAGAATAGAGAACACCGGAAGTAGAAAGATAAAATAAAACAGAGTGGTAAACAAAAACAAGTGCCCCGAAATAACTGTAGAACTGGAGGTATAGCTAAATAAAAGAAAGATTCCCATTATCAGCCAGGTAAAGACAAATGAGATCATCGGAAGCTCACCCCACTTCTTATAAATGGAAAGTCCGAACATACCGAGATTCAGGATACTTACATAAGTGAACAGTACCAGATAACTTCCCTCTCCACTGCTTACGATGAAAGGTGCAAGAAATCCTCCGACAAGTGAAATGATGGCCAGTTCACGCCGATTGTACACCACAGACAGAACAGACATAAATACAGTGACGCCTATCAGAATGATAAACGCCATAGTCTGCGAGAAGATATGATAATAATGGAATGCAATGGCAACCGTAAGATAGAATACAGCAAAAGCGCCACCCGCAAGTAACGAGCTAAATGTACGATATTTCTTTTGCAACCGTTCGGCAACGGCCAGCAATACAGCTCCCGTCAGGAAACCAAGTACGGTACGGAAAGTCTCATTGATCCAATTCTTATCAATAGCATACTTCACAAAGAAACCTACACCGATGACGAATATAAGGATACCGATCTTTCCGAAGAGATTCTCACCGATGAACTTCTCATAGTTCACTTGTTTCTTTTGTCTTGGAACAGCCTCAACACAAACATCTTCCAATTCTGTTTCAACCGTCTTTTCACGTGTTCCTTCCAGTGCCTCACGGATAACTGTTTCAACAACCGGCTTCTGTTTTTCCGGTACAGTTTCTTTTTGCTGTTTAGTCTCTAGTGTCGAAGTTTTTTCTATTATTTGAGGTGATGCAGAGATATCTTCGTTTTCCTTTTTCAATGCTTCTCCTTCAGGCTTTACCTTTTCAGTAACCCCTCTTTGCTGAACTTTGAGATAATCATCCATCCGTTTTTTTATCTCGTTCAGTTCTCTTTCTATCTTCCCAAAACGATTATCCAGCCTACTCAATAAAACAAAAAACATAATTAAAACGAGTAGTGCGTATACGGTATTTATATCGTCCATAATATTTTAGATTTGAGTTCCATATCACAAATATATAAAATATTGCTACACAGAGCGATTATTCCAGTAAGAATGATTCAAATCAAGAGTGAATTAACAGAGATTCAAGCCCTTTCACTTTGCTTTGTATGTAATTTCATTATAGCTAATCAGAATATCATTATAGCTAAAAGGAAGATGCTAATAGCAAAAACAAATATGCTAATAGATTATTTTTTTCATTGGGATGATTAAAAAAAACATTGCAGTGTTTGCCACAATTAATGCAATGATTTTAGAAAGCACTGTAATGACATTTTTCGATATGTAATGTGATGAATACGGTAATGAAAAGTCCTCCCTTCACCCGCAAACAGTTTATTCATCGAGAGTTCAGAAGAAAGGTGAAGAGGATTGAAAAAATAGCTATTTGCAGAGGAAGTGTGGAGTACCTCTTATTCCCCCTCTAAAGCGTAGCTTTAGGTAGGCAAAAGCTATGCTTTACGTTCCCTAAAGCTATGCTTCTTCAAGGTAAAACAACCCACATTTATAATCAGTGTAAGCGCTTCCATATACCTCAAACTCATAATCAAAAGCCCAGGCAAGTATTAATGGTCCTAAAATAAGAAAAGAAAAGGCAGCTGAAAGCGAAAATACCTTATTTCAGGATTCGCTTTCAGCCGCCTTCTCTCTTTCAGCAGGCGATCACAAAGAATCGCCGAATACTGAAATTATATGATTACTGTGCTGATTCGACCAATACTACACGGTTCAGAATCGGCTGACCGAATTTGTCAACACCACCACCGGCTGCAACTTTCAATCTATCGGCAGAGATGCCATACTTCTTAACGAGCAGGTCTTTAACAACTTGTGCACGTTCCAAACTCAACTTCTGGTTGAAAGCCGGAGTACCTGTTGCAGAGTCTGCATATCCGTTGATTGTGTATGTAGTGTTCGGAGATTCTTTTATCTTGCTGGCAAGATATGACAAGTTCATTTCTTCCTGCGGAGACAATTTATCAGAACCGATCTTGAAGAATACAGTACGTGGAGCAATATTAGTATCTGTTATAACAACTTCTTCAGTATCTTCTACTTCAACCGGTTGTTGTGCATTTGCCAACTGCTGTTGTAATTGCATATTAGCTGCTGCCATTGCATTCATCTGGTTACGCATCTGGTTCAATTCAAGTTCAGAGATAATCTGTGGAACCGGACGTTGGAATCCGCGAGTCGGGAAATAATAAGTCACCCCGATGGTAGCACCTAAAATACCATCATAATCGGGTTTACCTCCATGTTCTCCGTCAAACTTGCCTTCCAGACCTGTTGCACTCAACTCCAGATTTAAGTCAACAGCATTCGACAAACGGAAACGGTTGATAATACCTGCATTGAAAGTAGCGGAGTTAGTGTGAGGACGAGAATAAGCATGAGCCCAACCGGCACCAATATAAGGGATAATTTCATATACACGGTTCGGATTGTATCCACCGAAAAGTGCATTCAGGTTAATCATCAAATCACCATGCAAGTTCATGTAGTCCCATCTTTGTTTGTAAGAACCATCTTCTCTCGGACCGCCAACCACATAATTAGCATTTTCGCTGGTGGTAAATCCTTTGGCTTGTAATCCGCTGTACTGCAAACGCAATCCGAATCCCGGAGTTACCCATTTACCAACAGACACGTTAAATGTGGGAGCAACACGATCTCTGAACTTACCGATATGGTCATTGTTTCCATACAATACCTGGGCACCTCCTCCTACAGAGAAGAACCAGTTACTCCAGAAAGGATTAGTTATTACTTGATATTTATCTTGCACCTGAATCACTTCGTATTCAGTTACAGTCATTGTCTGCTGCGCAGAAGCGACAGACGCAACGCCGGCAAATGCCAGCAACATCAGAATCTTTTTCATATACCTAATAGTTAAGTGGTTATTTAAATCTTTTTCTTTGTTGAACTATTTAAATAACACGAACTGAACTAAAAGGTTTTAGGAAAAGATGAATTTATTTGTTTTATTTGAATAATCTTTCGATGTCCTCCTCCTTAATGGTTGTCAAAACGGTTTTCCCATCGGGTGTGTAATTCGGTGAGGGACAGGCAAAAAGGTTGTCTACAAGGCTTACCATTTCTTCATTACTCAACACCTGTCCGTAGACAATAGCCGCTGCCCGCGCCAATGTTAATGCCAGAATATTTTGGATTTCTTCCTTAACGTCATTCCCTTTTTCCATCGCTGTATGTAGCATATTACGCACCAGTTCGACCGGATTCAGTCCTTCAATACCCGAAGGGATGCCATTGATGGCATAGCTACCGCCTCCCAGATTGCTCAAATCGAAGCCGACTGCCGACAAATCATCCATAATGCTTTGAAGAACAGCAGCTTCTGAAGCCGGTAATTGTAATATTTCCGGGAAGAGAACGCCCTGAGATACTCCCTGTTTCTGTTGAATCTGTACCATATAGCGATCAAAAAGCACCCGTATGTGTGCCCGGTGTTGATCGATTAGCATCAGACCCGATTTAACTGAAGTCAAAATAAACCGCCCTTTAAACTGCAAATGCTGATTTCCTTTTTCCATCACCGGTTCGTTGGCATACAAAGTAGAAGAAGCGGCGGATGTCACCGTCTCTATCTTTTCTTCCACGAAGGCCGGTTCGCCTCCAATAGAAGAATCCTCCCAATCCATTTCGGGTTCCGGCTGCGGATTATTCATCTTACTGGCTTTTGTCAGCCCTCCGTACAAATCCTCCCATTCTACTTTCGAACGACTATACGATCCGCCACCACCGCCACCGGCAGAGACTTTAAACGGATTATAATCTGTATTATAATGTACCTTCGGAGGTTCGGAAGATATCTTTTCCTCAAATGCCGGAATATCAGGCATATCCTCCGTATCAAAATCAATGGAAGGGATAGCACTGAACTTACCCAACGATTCCTTAACGGATGCTGAAAGTATCTGCCAGATGGCCTGCTCATTCTCAAACTTGATCTCGGTCTTTGTCGGGTGAATATTCACATCAATATTAGCCGGATCTACATCAAAATAGATAAAATAGGAAATCTGTTCACCGGCGGGAATCAACTGCTCATAAGCCTCCATGACTGCCTTATGAAAATAAGGATGGCGCATATAACGTCCGTTGACAAAGAAATACTGATGGGCTCCTTTCTTACGGGCAGTCTCCGGTTTGGCTACGTATCCGGAGATTTTCACCATGGTAGTGTTCACGTCTATATTCAGTAATTGCTGGTTGAGCTTCTTACCGAAAATAGCAAGAATACGCTGGCGTAACTGTGATACCGGAAGATTGAACAGTTCCGAATCATTACTATAAAGCGAAAAGGCAACTTCCGGATGCACCAAAGCGATACGCTCAAATTCGGCAAGGATGTTGCTCAATTCAGTGGAATTAGCCTTTAAAAATTTACGACGGGCAGGCACATTAAAGAACAGGTTCTTTACAGAGAAGTTACTTCCTTTAGAACAGGATATAGCCTCCTGGCTCTCCACTTGAGAACCCGCAATCACCAGTTTCGTTCCCAGTTCTTCCGATTCCGGACGCGTCTTCAGTTCTACCTGCGCCACTGCTGCGATGGATGCCAATGCTTCCCCACGAAATCCCATGGTACGCAAAGCAAACAAGTCCGCAGCTTCCCGTATCTTGGAAGTAGCATGCCGCTCAAAAGAGAGACGGGCATCCGTTTCGGACATTCCTTTTCCATCATCAATCACCTGAATACAGGTTTTACCCGCATCAGTCACTAACACATGTATATTTTGCGCATCTGCATCAATCGCATTCTCCACTAGCTCCTTGATAACAGATGCCGGACGTTGTATCACTTCACCGGCAGCAATCTGGTTAGCTACCGAATCAGGTAACAAATGAATGATATCGCTCATACTTCGTAAATTAACAATTAAAAACTCCAGCTTCCTGTTGCTAAATAATGCCACAGATAGAGAAGGAAGGCAATGATTATCAGTATGATTCCGAAAGAAACCGGTTTGCGGCCACTTGCTTTTCTTCTTTTCAAATGTGTAGTACCTTCGACGAATTTACCGCGAATATCTTCCGGATTAAATTCTTTCTCCGGCAGCATCCCCAAGTCACGTTTGGCGTTCTCCTCCATCTTAGCGAGCTTTTCTTTCCGCTCGTCTACATAAATGTATTGATGATTAAAGCCCCGGGGCTTTCTCATTGAGTTAAACATTCCCATACTACTTCATATTTATTAAGTTTCGCTTTTCTGTCTTTGGTCGCCGGTCGGTAGTCGGCTTCAATGTTTCTCCCGCACGCTTGCTGCGCCAGTTGAAAATATCGTCCTTATTTAGCGGACGGACATAATCGAACCAGGCAAAAGTAGGAAGACGCAGTTTATCAGGCGGTATCTGGTCCATCGGATACATCGTTCCGTTGGATTTACCGATAAAAAGTCCTTTTTCCATTCTCTTATCCTTCATATAAAGATGCAGCATACTACCTTCCAGACAATTAAATCCGGTCATCGTACTGTCTTTCTCTTCAGGATAAAAAGCTGTCAGCACATTACCGATCACTTCAATATGGCGCATATCTCCATTAACGAAATAGGCTTTCATCTCCTTGCCGGACACTTGATTATAGTGAATAGAGTCTTTCATCTCCACTGTCAACGCCTGGTTGATAATGTGCGCCCAGTCAATCGTGCTGTCATTCATATAAATCTTGATCTGCTCACCAAGCAGTTGCTGTCCGTCATTCCAAAGAATAGGGTCAGTATACATGGTCATACAAGAATCTTTCGAATTATAGACCAGTGAGTCACATACTCCCTGAACATCTGTACGATACATACGTACTTTATGGTAAGCCTTCATCAACCGGTACAAAGAATCGGTATTCAGATTATAGGACACCATCTGCAAAGTATCCCCATGCATATAAAGACTGTCTCCCTGTGAATAATCGATAGCAACAGCACGTTTTGTTGCAAACGCGGAGTCCGTCAATTCATTATAGAAACAATAATCGCCCGTCAGCATATTCTTATTGATGGAGTCTGTCATCTTCACATTATCGAATGCTTCTCCGTAACCGATTATCCGGTCATAGAACAGACTGTCGCCTACAAGTTTCTTCCCCTGATTGGTCAGGACCGAACGGTCCAACAATTCCGCTTGTTCGGTCAATGTGTTATAGAATCCCCGTTCCGAATAGATATGATTATTATCACTGACAATATTGGAAGGTCCGAGAATTACTGCTATTTTGTTTTCGGTATTATACCTCAATGTATCGGAGGTCAACACAAACTTAGGGTTCACCAACTTCACATCATGGTTGAATACCGACTGTTTTGTTGCAGGGCTATATTCGCCCCAATCGGAGGTCAGTACATTCTCTTCATCCATCAAAGTTCCCCCTTCGAAATAATATCCGAGATCGTAGAGACGGTCGTAGTTCAAGCTGTCCGTCAGCAGGGTCGTGTTCCGGTTAATCATCTTCACATTTTCACGAAGTTGCGCAATTTGCGTCATTCCGTCATAATAAAGATAATCACCATAAATGAACAAGGTGTCTCCCTGTTCCATACGCACATTGCTGAAGGCTTCTACGGAGTTGGTTTTCTCAAAAATCAGTGCACTGTCACAGTACATATACATACTGTCATGGCGCAACTTCACGTTACCAATCAACACCTGCACATCCGGACGTGCCAGCTTATCCGCCTGTCCTTCGTCAGCATGGAGCAAGTAAACTTTGGTCTTTTTATTCTCCGGTTGCTTCTTGTTGTCCGATTGTTTCTTATTACCCGCCGGCGTTTTGGTTTTGGGAGCCGTCTTAGACGTATCCGCAGTCGATTTTGTCGAAGCCCCTGCCGTGGGTTTCTGTCCCGTCGGCCTCACTTGTGCCACAAGACATACACCAAACAGGCATAGAAAGCCTATAAGGAGCCATCTATGCCTGTCTTGTTGTTTATTTTTCTTATTCTTTTTCAGCATATAAAGTCAAAGCAAGGTTATATCAGTCATTCTTGACCCAACCCGGATACTTGAAGTCACACTTCTGCCAGTTTTCGTTGATGCGTACATAAGTGTGTTTTTGCTTGTTCAGAATCCATTTCTGCAACACCTCTTCGCGACGCTTATCCATTACGATTTCTTTCAGATCCTGATAGTCTTCCGCGATGGTTGCTTTATGACCATTGATTTTAGTTTTCAATTTCACGATAGCGCATACTTCTTTTCCATCTTTCTCATTAATCATTGTAAAAGCTTTGGAAATCTCGCCAACATTCATCTTATCCACTACCTTAGCAACGTCTTGAGGAAGATCCTGCATCTGGAACTTAGAAGTAGTGATACCTGAATGTTCATTGATGTTCACCATGATACCGTGATTGTTGCGGGTATCCTTATCTTGTGAGATAACGGCAGCGGCATCATCAAATGTGAATTTGTTAGCACGAATATCATCTGCAATAGAATCCAGACGGGCACAAGCCTCGGTCAGTTCTTTTTCCGAGACTTTCGGACGCAACAGGATATGGCGGGTATTAACACGGTCACCACGCTTCTCAATCAACTGGATAATATGGAAACCAAATTCCGATTCTACAATTTTGGAAACTTTCTTCGGGTCCTGCAAGCTGAATGCCACATTCGCATAAGCGGGGTCCATCATACCACGTCCCATAAATCCACATTCACCACCTTTAATGGCAGAAGCCTTATCTTCAGAATACAAACGGGCCAATGTAGAGAAGTCGATTTCTCCTTTTGTCACACGATCCGTATAATCACGCAGTGTCCTCTTTACATCCTCGATTTCCGAAACGGGTATTTTGGGTTGCAAAGTAATAATCTGCACTTCCACCTGTGTAGGAATGTAAGGGATACTATCCTGTGGAAGATCTTTGAAGTAACGGCGTACTTCTGCCGGAGTCACTTTGATATCTCCTGCCAGTTTCTGCTGCATCTTCTGAACCGTCAATCCGTCACGTGCATTATCACGCAAAGTTTCACGAATCTGGGTGGATGTTTTATTGAAATACTCCTCCATTTTCTCTCTGGAACCGATCTGCTGGATGTACATATTGGTCATCATATCCACACGCTGGATGATTTCCGCTTCGGAAACCTCGATACTGTCCAACTTTGCCTGATGCAGGAATAACTTCTGCACAGCAATCTCTTCAGGAATTACACAATAAGGATCGCCTTCGAATCTGCGTCCATTATACAAGGCATCCATACGGGCCTCTTCTACATCTGATTTTAAAATAGCTTCGTCACCTACTACCCAAACTACTTCATCAACCACATTATCTTGTGCATAGGTTGCCACATTAGCAAATATTGCCAGGACAAGGGTAACAACAAATCTAAAGTTCACAAACTTCTTCATTCTTTGTATTTAATAATTATATATAATCTTCTTCTTACTTACCGCCTGCTGATACAAGTCGTTCTTTACCTGTTCCATAAAGCTCACCCGTTTCTGATTTACCAGTAAGTCTTTCACTTCCGAGCGGGCAAATTCATACGGTTTCTCCTCACCAACTCCGCGATAATCGCTCACATTCAGGAAATAATAATAAGCCGTATCTTTCAATTCTACCTGACGGTGTTTGTTTACGTACTCTTCCGGTGCCTCTACTTTCAACGGAATCATGTCCAGGACATCGGTCACGGACACCCATTTATCATAGAAATATTCATATTTCACCGCATTCTGCAAACTATATTTTTCCAGGCTCTCGATAGCATCCTGTTTTTCCGACTTATACCATCTGCGCACATTGTTCAACTGGGGAGCTGTCAACGGCACTTTAATAAACAATCCCTTAATCAACGGACTTTCCAGTTTAAACAATTCCTTGTTTTTGCCATAATACTCTGCTATCTCATGTTCGGAAATATCATTCGTCAACTTCTGGCTAATCAACTCCTGCTGATAAGTATGCATTATCAACGCTTTCCGATAATTCTCCACCAGCTTGTCTACATCCACATTATCGGGGATATTGTTCGCAGCTTTCTCATACAATAAAATCTCTTCCGCCCAACTACGAATATAGTGCTCGGTGAAGAGAATGCTATCATCTTTTGACAATCCGACCGGAAGCACGGACATCAAATCTTCTTTATATAAAAAATTACCGTCCACCTCTACCAAAGGAGTCTTTCCTTTGTGGTCGTGCTGTTCCTTGCACGCTCCACAACCAAGAAGGGTAATCAGTAAGAGGACTAATATTCGCATCGGCAACTAAAATCTACTTATTTAAGGTACGAAGATAGTGAATAATCGGTTACATCAGTTATTATTAACTGTTTTTAAAACCTCTTGGTTTATTTCAACCTTACCGGACTCACTCAATTCCCGCATCCAGCACGTGTCAAGATAGCTTCGATAATCCTTTCGAACCCGATCAATTACTTCCCGATAATCATCCGGACCTTTCATTTTTTCGCCTACTACAATAGTAAAAGGATAAGACATCAAAGGATCAAAATCACCCTTCTTAAAAACCAGTTTATCTATATATTTATTGTCTCCGTCGGCAAAAATTCCTTGTTCAACTTGTATCTTTTCCTCCCCGGATGTATTAAAAGTTTGCCGAAGCTTGTCCGCCCACTCTTTTTCCGGCACTTTCTTCAGCATTTTTTTGGCTTGCTTTGCCGTCTTTTTATCAACGCAATGAAGCACGACTCCTCTATACCGGGGGCTCTCCCACCGATAATCCGACGAATGAAATTTAAAATAAGTAGCCAATCCCGCCCGGTCATTAGCTGCGGGCAAATCTATTTTCTGACGTGTTATCTCTTCCACCAAATAGTTTTCATCAGATTCCCGCAAGGCATAAGGAATTTCCGGATGCTTTTTTTCGATATTCCGGCTTTCATAATCCAGCAATGACTTAGCTATAAATCCTTCCAACTGCCGTTTGACAGCTTGAGGATGAGAAGAGGCAAAATGCGTGAACATAGTTCCGGTGTATGCTTGTCCGTCAATCGTAAACAGGGTTTGTTCTGTACGGCCTTTCGCCAGCAGTTCTTCCATTGCCGCCTGATTGGGAGCATACTGCCATGCTTTTTTCAAGCGTTCGAGCACCGCGCCTGTACCTTTGTCCAAAATCTCCTTGCGCCGTAACCGTTCCATTAACCTGGCACTGACATTTTCGTAAGCAGCTGTTTCCTCCCGATCCATCACTTTCAAGATATGAATCCCTTCAGGAGTGAAAAAGGGCTGCGATGCCATACCTTTTGCCAGAGAGAAAGCAACATTCTCAAACTCGCTCGTTGTTTCCAGACATTCGATCCATCTACTTTGCTTATCATCCGAGTATATTTCGACCAAACGGTTAAAGTTCAAATCCGGCTGATTCTGTATCATCCGGTATATAGAATCCATCCGCGTTTTTTCTTCTTCTAAATGCCGGGAAGTGATTGTCTGTGGCAAACGTTTGAAAATCTGCATCACCTGTACCCTGCCGCTACGTGCTTTCAACCCCATCTTCTGATAGATAGCACGGGCACAACTATCCATCACTTGCCTGTCTATCAGATAAGATTCCACCAACTCGGTCCGGCATTTCTCCTGTTGTTTACGAAAAATAGAGGTCGTATCAAGTCCGGCAGCCCTGGCTGCTTCCACTTTCAACTTCGATTGAGCGAAAAGTGCCGCATACTCTTTGGACGAAAGTCTGGCATTTGAACGTTCCGCATAACGGCGGTATGCATATTCAAATTCCGAACGGAGTATCTCTCTTCCGTTAACACGCATCAATACCGGATCTTCCTGTGCAAAGACCGCGACTACAAAGAGAGAAATACATCCCAACAACAGGCTTCTTTTCATCATCAACTTTTATTTTTCAAACAACAAACGGTGAGCAGTGAACACCCTGCTGATTATACAGCCTGTTCACCGTTCACCGTTCACCGTTAATAGTTCACCGTATCTATCTATTATTCCGGACGGCTATAGTTAGGCGATTCACTGGTAATCGTCACGTCGTGCGGATGACTTTCCATTACACCTGCATTGGTAATGCGGGTAAACTTAGCGTCATGAAGTTTCTCAATGTTAGCAGCGCCACAGTATCCCATACCTGCACGCAAACCACCAGTCAGCTGATACACAACTTCGAAAAGCGTACCTTTATAAGGAACACGGGCAGCGATTCCTTCGGGAACAAGCTTCTTCACATCAGCAGTTCCACTCTGGAAGTAGCGGTCTTTCGAACCGTTCTCCATTGCTTCCAATGAACCCATGCCACGATAGGATTTGAATTTACGACCATTGAAGATAATAGTGTCACCCGGAGATTCTTCTGTTCCGGCAACCAATGATCCGATCATTACGCAATATCCTCCGGCAGCCAATGCTTTCACCACGTCGCCCGAATAACGCAAACCACCATCGGCAATCAAAGGAATACCTGTACCCTTCAACGCTTTTGCTACATCATAGACAGCCGATAACTGTGGAACACCTACACCGGCAACCACCCGAGTGGTACAGATAGAACCCGGGCCGATACCTACTTTCACAGCATCTGCACCAGCTTCCACCAAAGCTTTGGCAGCTTCTCCGGTAGCAATGTTACCTACCACAATATCAATATTCGGGAAGCGTTTCTTTGCTTCTTTCAGTTTTTCAATCACAAACTTAGAGTGTCCGTGAGCTGTATCAATCACGATTGCATCTGCACCGGCATCCACCAATGCCTGCATACGTTCCAGCGTATCGGCAGTAACACCTACACCGGCAGCTACACGCAGACGCCCTTTGGCGTCTTTGCAAGCCATCGGTTTATCTTTTGCTTTTGTAATATCTTTATAAGTGACAAGACCGATCAACTTTCCGTCCATTCCGACAATCGGAAGTTTCTCAATCTTATGTTTCTGAAGAATCTGTGCAGCAGATTCCAAGTCAGTAGACTGGTTAGTAGTCACCAATCTTTCTTTCGGAGTCATGACAAGATCAATATGTTTTGCCATGTCTCTTTCGAAACGCAAATCTCTGTTGGTTACAATACCCACCAAATAACCTTCATCATCTACCACAGGGATACCACCGATTTTATATTCCGCCATGATGTCCAGTGCATCCTGAACAGTAGAACCTCTTTTAATCGTTACAGGGTCATAAATCATACCATTTTCGGCACGCTTTACGATAGCAACTTGTCTTGCCTGTTCTTCGATAGACATATTTTTGTGAATCACACCGATACCACCTTCACGAGCAATGGCAATCGCCATTTTCGCTTCGGTAACTGTATCCATGGCAGCCGTCACAAAAGGTATTTTTAACTCAATGTTTTTTGAAAACTTAGTCGAGAGATCGACAGTGCGCGGTAAAACTTCAGAATAAGCGGGGATCAACAATACGTCGTCGTAAGTCAACCCATCCATTACAATCTTATCAGCAATAAATGACATAGGGCTATGCGTTTAAAAATTATTGCGTGCAAATATACGGTTTTTATTCAAAACCGCATACCTGCACGCCTATTTTTTTTCGCTTTTTTAATTAGCCATTTCAGAGATGAACTTAATACGTACCAAACGAACTTCCTCTTCCGTGAAGTCATCGCCTAATTCGTCAAGCGCATCATCAATCTTATCAGTGGTAGATTCCTTGAAATAATCGTAGATATCAAGCATATGATCTTCATCCATGATTTCTTCCAGGAAGTAATCTATATTCAGTTTGGTTCCCGAATAAACGATCGCTTCTACCTCGTCCAGCAGTTCACCAAATTCAATCCCTTTGGAAAGAGCGATATCATCTAACGCCACTTTACGGTCAATTGCCTGAATGATAGCTACCTTCATCTTTGATTTATTGGCAACCGTACGTACCCGCAAGTCTTCAGGACGTTCTATTTCATTCTCTTCACAGTGGCGTTTGATTAATTTACAGAACTCTTCACCGTAACGTTTTGCTTTTCCAGCTCCTACGCCCGGTATATTCTGCAACTCGTCCAATGTCACCGGATAAATGGTAGCCATTGCTTCCAAAGACGGGTCCTGGAAGATCACATAAGGCGGTACTTCCAGTTTCTTCGAGAGTTTCTTCCGCAAGTCCTTCAACATGGAATAAAGAGCCGGGTCTACTGCACAGGAGCCACCGCCGCGTGCCGGAACTTCTTCTTCCGTCTCTTCGAAATCGTTGTCCTCGGTAATCTTGAATGACTTCGGTCTCTTCAGGAACTTGTGTCCTTCCTCCGTCACTTTCAGGAGTCCGTAATGCTCCACATCTTTGCTCAAGTAACCTGCAATCAGCGCCTGACGAATCACTGCGTTCCATGTCTTATCCTCTTCACCCATACCGGAGCCGAAGACTTCGAGGTCTTCATGCAAATGCGCCTGTACTTCGGAAGTTTCTTTACCTTGTAGTATGTCTATAATATAATCTGCCTTAAAATTTTCTTTCACCGCGATAATCGCTTCAATCACGGCACACAATAACTCTTGAGCCTCCACTTGTTTTTTAGGGTTTAAACAGTTGTCACAATTTCCACAATTTTCTTCCGTATATTCTTCACCGAAATAATGCAGCAACGTCTTGCGTCGGCATACGGAAGATTCGGCATAAGCAGCGGTTTCCAACAGAAGCTGCTTGCCAATTTCCTGCTCTGCCACAGGTTTTCCTTGCATGAACTTTTCCAGTTTCTGCAAGTCTTTGTTTGTATAAAAGGTTATGCACTGACCTTCACCGCCATCTCTACCGGCGCGCCCGGTCTCCTGGTAATACCCTTCCAGACTCTTTGGAATATCGTAGTGAATCACGAACCTCACATCCGGCTTGTCAATTCCCATACCGAAAGCGATAGTTGCTACAATAACGTCCACTTTTTCCATCAGGAAATCATCCTGATTCTTGGTCCTGGTCAACGAATCCATTCCAGCATGATAAGGACGCGCATTGATACCGTTTGCCTGCAGGATTTCAGCAAGTTCCTCCACTTTTTTCCGGCTAAGGCAATAGATAATGCCCGATTTCTCCGGATTGTTTTTGATAAACTTGATAATATCCCTGTCAATATTAGCGGTCTTCGCACGTACCTCATAATAAAGGTTCGGACGGTTGAACGAAGATTTGAAGACTTGAGCATCCACCATTCCCAGATTTTTCTGGATATCATGCTGCACCTTCGGTGTCGCCGTTGCGGTAAGCGCAATCAACGGAGCTTTACCTATTTCATTGATAATAGGGCGAATCCGCCGGTATTCCGGTCGAAAGTCATGGCCCCATTCAGAAATACAGTGAGCTTCATCCACTGCATAGAACGAAATCTTTACCGAACGCAAAAACTCTACGTTTTCTTCTTTCGTCAGCGACTCCGGCGCTACATATAGCAATTTTGTCTTTCCGGCAAGGATGTCCGACCTCACTTGGTCTATCGCGCCTTTATTTAATGAAGAATTGATAAAATGGGCGACGCCATCTTCTTCACTGAAATTGCGCATTGCATCCACTTGATTCTTCATCAACGCAATGAGCGGAGAAATTACGATTGCCGTACCTTCCATCAAGACCGAAGGTAGCTGATAGCATAAAGATTTCCCGCCACCGGTAGGCATCAGTACAAAGGTATCTTTACCATCGAGCAAGTTATTAATGATCGCTTCCTGGTTTCCCTTGAACTTATTAAATCCGAAATACTTTTTCAGTTCATCTGTTAAATTAATCTTCCCTGCCATCTTAACTAAGGTTGTTTTATTCAGTTCATGGTTTAACTTTAAGTATGTTCTCTTCTTCAAGAGAGCCAAACAAAGTTATAAACAACTTCGTAATTACCAAGCAAAATGCGACTAATATTTTCAAGAAAATACAGTTACGATCATTTTCTGTAGCCTTACTCTTTGATTTTAAGCGGTTTGTAGTCGTGCCATATTCGCTTTTTCCAGTTGCATCTTTGCATAATCCAGCGTCACCTTATACTCTTTTTTGTTCTCTGAAGGGATTTCAAACATGACATCCATCATAATTGTTTCCACAATAGAGCGCAATCCGCGGGCACCTAGCTTATATTCTACCGCCTTGTCGACGATATATTCGAAGACATCATCTTCAAATGTCAGCTTGATACCATCCATTTCAAACAGTTTGATGTACTGTTTGATGATTGAGTTTTTCGGTTCGGTAAGGATCGCACGAAGCGCATCCCGGTCCAGCGGATTCAAATAAGTCAATACCGGAAGACGTCCGATAATTTCGGGAATCAGTCCGAATGACTTCAAATCCTGTGGAGCGATGTACTGCATCATGTTATTCTTGTCTACCGTCGCTGTTTTCTGCGATGCCGTATAACCTACGACATGGGTGTTCAACCGTTGGGCGATCTTCTTCTCGATACCGTCGAACGCACCGCCGCAGATAAAGAGAATATTCTTGGTATTTACCGGAATCATCTTCTGGTCCGGATGCTTACGGCCTCCCTGGGGAGGTACGTTCACCACAGAGCCTTCGAGCAATTTCAGTAATCCCTGCTGTACGCCTTCACCGCTCACGTCGCGAGTGATGGAAGGATTATCTCCTTTACGGGCAATTTTGTCGATCTCGTCGATAAACACGATACCCTGTTCAGCTTCAGGTACATTATAATCTGCCACCTGAAGCAAACGGGTTAAAATACTTTCGATATCTTCGCCCACATAACCGGCCTCCGTCAGCACTGTAGCGTCTACAATAGTAAACGGCACGTGCAGTAACTTAGCAATCGTGCGTGCGAGCAACGTTTTCCCGGTTCCGGTACTACCCACCATAATAATGTTCGACTTTTCAATCTCCACATCATCACCGCTGTCTTTTTGCAACAAACGTTTATAATGGTTATAGACCGATACGGAAAGGAAGCGTTTCGCATCATCCTGCCCGATCACATACTGGTCGAGGAATTTCTTGATTTCTACCGGTTTGGGCAGTTCTTTTAAGTTGAGCTTGGTAGCTCCTGCACTTTTCTTGCCTTCTCCCAATGCTTCCTGAGTGATCTCATAAGCCTGGGTAGCACAGCTGTCGCAGATGTAACCGTTCATTCCCGTAATCAGGAATCCGACTTCATTCTCCGACCGTCCACAGAAGCTACACCTTTTCTTTGTTTTTGAATCAGCCATTTTTATTTCTTAATCAATACCTCATCAATCATACCGTACTCTTTCGCTTCCTGAGCTGTCATCCAGTAGTCACGGTCAGAGTCCGCCCATACTTTATCGAAATCAGTATGCGAATGATCGGCGATAATCGTATAAAGTTCTTTCTTCAATTTCTGAATCTCACGAGCTGTGATTTCAATGTCCGATGCTTGTCCCTGCGCACCACCCATCGGCTGATGAATCATCACACGTGAGTGAGGCAATGCAGAACGTTTGCCTTCAGCACCGGCAACCAGCAATACGGCTGCCATTGAAGCTGCCATACCTGTACAGATGGTAGCAACATCGCTTGAAATAAACTGCATCGTATCATAAATGCCCAGTCCGGCATATACACTTCCGCCCGGAGAGTTGATATAGATAGAGATATCCTTACCCGGATCCACAGAATCCAGATACAACAACTGTGCCTGGAGCGTATTAGCTGTATAGTCATCAACTTGTGTACCAAGGAAAATGATGCGGTCCATCATCAAACGGGAGAAAACGTCGAGTTGAGTTACGTTCAACTGTCTTTCTTCCAGAATATAGGGATTCAAATACCCGGCCTGCGACTTAATCACATCATCCAATACCATGCCATTCATTCCTAAATGCTTGGTTGCGTATTTTCTAAAATCATCCATGTTAATTGTTCCTTTCTTATAAATTAAAAATAAACGTAAGTACAAAGAAACGAAAAAGAATACAGAGACACAAAAAAACACAGAGTTATAATTTTATAAAAACTCTGTGTTTCTGTGACTTTATATTTTATTCAACCGAATGATTACTCAAACATTTTATTGAATTCTTCGATCGAAACGTTCTTGTTCTCCAAAGTAACCTGTGCTTTCAGAGCAGCAGCAAGCTTCACTTCTACCACACGACTTACCAAATTATTGATAGTTTCTTTCTTCTTCAACATTTCCTGTGCATAGTTGTCAAGCACATCGTCAGGAATAGACAACATACCGTATTGAGCAAACTGTGCCTTTGTTGTTTCTCTAGCCATCTTCAGAACATCTTCCTGTTCTACTTTGATATCGTTTGCTTCAACCAACTGTTCCTTAATCAGGTGCCAAGTCAGTTCTTCAATGCTCTTATCATAGTTTTCAGCAACATATTCTTCTCCCTTTTCTTCGTTGTTCAGCAACATGACACGTTTCAGCAGGGCATCAGAGAATTCCAGTTTACCTACTTTTTCCATCATCACCTTGCGAATGTCGATCAGGAATTTATAATCGCTGTCAGCCACAAATCTAGCTGCGATTTCTTCTTTAATCTTAGCGCGGAATTCTTCTTCAGTCTTCACAACACCTTCGCCGAATGCCTGGTCGAATACTTCCTGAGTCAATTCACCCGGAACAAAACGAGTGATTTCTTCTACCTGGAAGCTGAAATCAGACTTCACGTCTTTTGCAATTTCCTTGTCAATCTTCAACAAAGAACCCAGTTCGGCAGCATGTCCGTCATAAGCCACATTCGGATTGAACACCAATACATCATTTACTTTTGCATTAGCAAAAATAGCTTTCTGATCGTCGTTCTTCATGTAAGCAGGCATCAATACTGCAGCTTCTACCTGGATACCACCTTCTTTTGTGTTGCCTTCTTCGTCCAACTGTGCCAGCAGACCTTTCAGCATATCATTATCTTCGTAAGCGTCTACCTTATCATACTTGCCAGTGCGTTGAGTATACATCTTCACCTGGTTGTCGATCATTTCGTCAGAAACTTCGATAGTATAATAATCTACTTTATCTTTAGCACTTACTTCTGCTTTAAATTCAGGTGCCAAAGCGATGTCGAATACGAAATCGAATTCTTCCATTGTATCGAAATCAATATTCTGTTGCTTTTCTTCGTTAGGCAACGGCTCGCCCAACATATTCACCTTATTTTCTTTAATATAATTGTAAACAGCTTCTTGCAGTGCTTTATTCACAACCTCTGCAATTACCGACTTACCATACATCTTTTTAATAAGACTTGTCGGAACCATACCTTTACGGAATCCCGGAATCTGTGCCTTCTGACGGAGTGATTTCAACTCTTTGTCTACTTTCTCCTGATAATCGGCTTTCTCAAGCTTTACAGTAAGCTCTGCGCTTACTTTGTCAATGTTTTGTAATGAAACGTTCATTCTGACAATTATTTATTTGATTTATACTTTGTTCTATACTCAAAGAGGGTGCAAAATTAGTGCTAATCTTTCAAATTTCAAAAGACATTGCAGATTTATTTCAGCAACGCCACCCATCTTTCACACATCTTTTATCGATATTTCACTGATATTCCATCTATAAACAAGATAAAATCACCATCAACACCCACCCCGCCAGGTTCCCCCGGCCTACTTTTTTTCTGATAATCCGCAAATTAACTTTCCAAAAAGATGGTTAATCCAAAAATTATTCTTTTCTTTGTTGCGGATTGATGGACCATTAGTTTCTCGATTTGATTACAAGGTTTTTACTTCCGTTACCAAAACGCATTTGTAAACTCTCTGTCGTTTTAATCTTTTTATTAGTAACCATCTATCCAGAGAGTTTTATTCATTTATTTATTTTTTATCATTTTCATTATGAACATTTATGTTGGAAACCTTAACTACCGTGTTAAGGAAGGAGATCTGCAACAAGTGATGGAAGATTACGGAGCAGTATCATCAGTTAAAGTTGTTATGGACCGTGAAACCGGTAAATCCAAAGGATTCGCTTTCATCGAAATGGAAGACGACGCTGCAGCTGCAAAAGCTATTGCTGAATTGAACGGAGCTGAATACATGGGCCGTACAATGGTAGTTAAAGAAGCTAGACCTAGAGCTTAATTGCCGACGCTAACATAGCTAAGAAAAAAAAGAAACTTCTGTCACCCGATGACAGAAGTTTTTTTATTACCCTTCCATTCCTTGCATTTCGACGTCCTTCACCTTACGGAGCAAGTCTGAAGCAAAGATAAAGTTATTCAGTCGCTCATTGGTAGAAGTAAAGATATCATCTTTCGTACCTTCCCACTCTTTATGTCCCTCATAAATATAAATCACCTTCTCACCAATTCCCAATACAGAGTTCATATCATGCGTATTGATAATGGTCGTCATGTTATATTCCTGCGTAATATCGTGGATCAGATCATCAATCACCAATGACGTTTTCGGGTCCAGCCCCGAGTTCGGCTCATCGCAAAACAGATATTGCGGATTCAAGGCAATCGCACGCGCAATAGCCACACGCTTCTGCATACCACCACTGATTTCTCCCGGAAACTTATCTTTCGCTTCCCCCAGATTCACACGATCCAGACAGAACATCGCCCGTTTGATCCGGTCACGCAAGATATCGTTGCTAAACATATTCAGTGGAAACATCACATTATCAAATACGGTCATAGAGTCAAAAAGAGCCGCACTCTGGAAAATCATTCCCATTTCCTTGCGAAGCATCTTCTTCTCCTTCTTCCCCATCAGGACAAGGTTACGTCCGTCATACAAGACTTCCCCTTTCTCCGGAGTTAGCAATCCTACAATACATTTCATCAACACCGTCTTACCGGAACCACTCTGACCGATAATCAAGTTTGTCTTTCCATTTGCAAAGTCAGCATTGATATCACTCAATACTGTCTTGTCATCAAATGATTTATAAAGTCCTTTAATCTCAATCATCCCATCAAAAGTTTAGTTAATATCAAGTCTGAAAACAGAATCAATACACTGCTGGATACTACGGCATCCGTAGAAGCCTTTCCTACAGCAATCGAACCTCCCTCTACCGTGTATCCGAAGAAAGCGGACACACTTGCAATGATAAACGCAAAAAAGAGGGATTTGATGATACCCGCCCAGATAAACCATTCGTTAAACATATACTGCAAACCATATTCGAGATCGACAGCATTCATAACCCCGGCAAACCAACACGTGCAAAAGGCACCGATGATTCCGGCAAAGATACTAAACGTCACTAGAATAGGAATAACAGTCACCATCGCCGTAATCTTAGGCAAAATCAGGTAGTTCGCCGAATTGATACCCATAATTTCGAGCGCATCAATCTGTTGCGTCACCCGCATCGTTCCTAATTCCGAAGCGATATTCGACCCGACTTTTCCGGCAAGAATCAAACACATGATGGAAGAAGAAAATTCCAGCAACATAATTTCACGTGTCACATATCCCACTGTCCAGCGGGGCATCCATGGACTTTCGATATTCAACTTAATCTGGATGGTAATCACTGCGCCGATGAAAAACGAAATCAACAGCACAATACCGATGGAGTTCACACCTAGCTGCTCCAACTCGTTAAGGTATTGCCGGAAGAACATACGCATACGTTCGGGGCGGGAAAAAGTCCGACCCATCAGCATGAAATATCTCCCGACGGTTCTCAATGCTTTTATCATAACTCACACTATTTGTCTGCAAATGTACATTATTTCAGCTTATTTTTACTACATTTGCCGCAAAATAACTAGAATATGGAAGAAAGCAAGATGGTGCTCCGCACGGAAGACCTGGTTAAGAAGTACGGTAAACGAACCGTTGTAAGCCACGTTTCCATCAATGTGAAGCAAGGTGAGATTGTAGGTTTGCTGGGACCGAACGGTGCCGGTAAGACGACTTCATTCTATATGACTGTAGGGCTGATTACTCCTAATGAAGGACGTATTTTCCTCGATGACCTGGAGATTACCAAATATCCGGTTTACAAACGCGCACAAACGGGAATCGGCTACCTTGCACAGGAAGCTTCCGTTTTCCGCCAGATGAGCGTGGAAGATAATATCGCCTCTGTACTGGAAATGACCAACAAGCCCAAAGAATATCAAAAAGAGAAACTCGAAAGCCTGATTGCAGAGTTCCGTCTGCAAAAGGTACGCAAAAATAAAGGTAACCAGTTGTCGGGAGGTGAGCGCCGCCGTACAGAGATTGCCCGTTGTCTTGCCATCGACCCCAAATTCATCATGCTTGACGAACCTTTTGCCGGTGTCGACCCGATTGCCGTAGAAGATATCCAGCAAATTGTATGGAAACTGAAAGACAAGAATATCGGAATCCTGATTACCGACCACAACGTACAAGAAACGCTTAGTATCACAGACCGCGCCTATCTGCTGTTCGAAGGAAAGATCCTTTTCCAGGGAACACCGGAAGAATTATCGGAAAATCAGATTGTACGTGAAAAATACTTGAGTAACAGCTTCGTGTTACGCCGAAAAGATTTCCAGTTGGAAAAATAAGTCTACTACAAAGTAATACAAGATCTCACAGAGATATATTTATAAAAAGACACGGATTGTCTCTATATATATTCTATATAATTGAGACAATCCGTGTCTTTTTTATTTATTTCTGTCGAATATAAATATTAACCGGAGTACCTGTCAGATTCCATTTCTCACGCATCTTATTTTCGAGGAAACGTTTGTATGGCTCTTTCACATACTGCGGTAAGTTGGCGAAATATACAAATGAAGGCACCTGTGTATTCGGCAACTGTGTGATATATTTAATTTTGATATACTTACCTTTATTTGAAGGAGGCGGATAAGCCTCGATCAACGGAAGCATTTCTTCATTCAAACGTGCGGTCGGGATTTTTGTCGTCCGGTTCTCATACACACTACGTGCTTCTTCAAGCACTTTCAGAATACGTTGCTTAGTCAGTGCAGAAGCAAAGATGATCGGGAAATCGACAAACGGAGCAAAACGCGAGCGAACAGCTTCCTCAAACGCTTTCTGTACTTTCACAGATTTATCTTCCACCAAATCCCACTTATTTATAACAACTACCAGACCTTTCTGATTCTTCTGAATCAGAGAGAAGATATTCAAGTCCTGCCCCTCAACACCTCTTGTAGCATCCAACATCAGAATACAAACATCCGAACCTTCGATAGAACGAATCGAACGAACGACTGAATAATATTCCAAGTCTTCATTTACCTTGTTTTTCTTACGGATACCCGCTGTATCCACCAGGTAAAAATCAAATCCGAATTTATTGTAACGAGTATAGATAGAGTCGCGGGTAGTTCCGGCAATCTCTGTTACGATATTACGTTCTTCCCCAATAAATGCATTTACAATGGAAGACTTTCCGGCGTTCGGACGTCCTACCACAGCAAAACGGGGAATATCATCATCCAGGATTTCTGATGATTCTTTCTTGAAATTGCTGACAATCAAGTCCATCAAATCACCCGTACCACTTCCTGTCATGGCAGAAACGCAATACGGATCGCCCAATCCCAGTTTATAGAATTCGGGAGCGTTATATTGCAAATCGTGATTATCTGTTTTATTGGCAACCATAATCACCGGACTATTAGCACGACGCAGAATAGCAGCTACCTGCATATCCAAGTCAGTCACTCCATTCATCACATCCACTACAAACAGAATGACATCCGCTTCTTCCACAGCCAATAATACCTGCTTACGGATTTCCTCTTCAAAGACATCATCCGAGTTGACCACCCATCCACCGGTGTCAACCACAGAGAATTCACGGCCCAGCCACTCAGACTTGCCATATTGTCTGTCGCGGGTTGTACCCGCTTCTTCATTCACAATAGCCTGACGAGTCTTCGTCAGACGGTTAAATAAGGTAGACTTGCCCACATTCGGGCGTCCTACAATTGCAACTAAATTACCCATAGTTCAATACCTTGTTTTTTCACGACTATCACAGTCGCATGAATACTCTTAATCTAACTGATAACCAAAATTGCGGAGTTCCTTATCCGAACTACGCCAATCCTTATCCACTTTCACATACGTTTCGAGGAAAATAGTCTTTCCAAAGAAACGTTCCAGTTCACGGCGAGCCTCGGTAGCCACCTTCTTCAACGCCTTTCCCTGTTTACCGATAATGATTCCTTTCTGCGAATCACGTTCCACGTTAATCACCGCCCGAATATGAATCTTCTTCGGTTCTTCCTTAAACTCTTCCACGACAACCTCCACCGAATAGGGAATCTCTTTATCGTAGTAGAGCAGAATCTTTTCCCGGATAATCTCATTCACGAAGAAACGGGCAGGCTTATCCGTCCACTGATCCTTTCCAAAATAAGGAGGAGAATCGGGCAGCAGTTCTTTGATCCGCTTCATCACATAGTCTACATTGAACTTTGATGTAGCAGAAATCGGAATAATTTCGGCTTGGGGAAGCAACTCTTTCCATTCTTCCACCAGCTTTACCAGTTTTTCCTGATCTGTAAGATCTATCTTATTGATGAGCAAGAGAACAGGCACCGTCATCTGACGCACCTTTTCCATAAACTCATTATTCTTATCCGGCGTCTCCACCACGTCCGTTACATAAAGCAAGATATCCGCATCCGTCAATGCCGAAGTAGAAAAATTCAGCATAGACTCCTGTAGCTTATAATTGGGCTTCAACACACCCGGAGTATCAGAAAAAACAATCTGCATCTCATCCGTATTATAGATTCCCATAATCCGGTGACGAGTAGTCTGCGCTTTGAAGGTAGCGATCGAAATACGTTCGCCCACCAAGACATTCATCAATGTCGACTTTCCGACATTCGGATTTCCTACGATGTTTACAAAACCTGCTTTATGCATTTCTCTTTATTTTATTGGTTGAGACAAAAAAACGCATCGAATCGAAATAGGATGCGTTTTTGAGTGTTATAATTCAGTAACTTACGTTACGATTCCTTCTTTCCATCATAACCCCATTTCACGTACACTGCGCCCCAAGTAAATCCGGCACCGAATGCAGTGAAAATGATGTTATCGCCTTTCTTGAGTTTATCTTCATAATCCCAGATACACAGAGGAAGTGTAGCGGCACTCGTGTTACCGTAATGCTCAATATTTACCAACACTTTATCCATTGGCACATCCATACGGTGAGCCACAGCCTCGATAATACGGACATTCGCCTGATGCGGAACAATCCAGTTGATACTATCTTTCGTCAGACCATTCTTTTCTGCGATTGCAGCAGAGACATCCGACATGTTGGATACAGCATATTTAAATACTGTTCTTCCTTCCTGAAACAGATAGTGCATTTTATTGTCTACTGTGAAATAAGACGGAGGACAAACCGAACCACCAGCTTTCATGTGGAGGAAAGGCAAACCTTTGCCATCTGTTCTCAGTATCGAATCCATGATTCCGTAATCTTCCGTAGTGGGCTCCACCATAAAGGCAGCAGCACCGTCACCGAAAATAGGGCATGTAGCACGATCTGTATAGTTAACCATTGACGACATCTTATCGGCACCGACAATGATAATTTTCTTATATCTTCCCGAACGGATGAAATTAGCAGCTGTCTCCATCAAATACAGGAATCCGCTACAAGCAGCCTGCAAGTCGAAGGCAAAAGCATTCTTTAGTCCGAGTTTATCACAAAGAATAGAAGCTGTAGAAGGGAAGTGATAGTCAGGAGTAGTGGTAGCAACAACAACCAAATCGATATCATCAGGATTAGCACCAGTCTTCTTCATCAACTGTTTGGCAGCTTTGCGTGCCATGTATGAACTACCTAATCCTTCCTCATTCAGAATATGTCTTTCCTTTACTCCGATACGAGTCATAATCCATTCGTCGTTGGTATCCACCATTTTTGATATCTCGTCGTTAGTCAAGATATAATCGGGTACGTACCCGCCGACTCCTGTGATTACTGCATTTATTTTTTCCATCAAACCTATTTTAAATTAGCAATACTATAATACTTAAAGCAGCCGGAGAGTTTCACCCCCAGGCTGTTTTCAGTATAACTGTACTAATTATACAGCTGCTTCTTTCTCAATAGCGAGCTTGCCTCTGTAATAGCCACAAGCACCACATACAGTGTGGTAAACGTGCCATTCACCGCAATTCGGACAAATAGCCAATGTAGGAGCTACTGCCTTATCATGAGTTCTTCTCTTCGCTTGTCTCGTACTTGATTGTCTTCTCTTAGGATGTGCCATTTTCTTAAAACTTTAATTATTATCTAATATTTTTTTTAATTCATTCCAGCGGGGATCAATTTGTTCCTCCACTTCTTCCTCAATTACGATGTCATCTCCACCTGTGTCGAAAGTATCATCGCTATCCTCATTCGCATTTGTTTTCAAATGCTTGTTCAATTTACCAGTCATCGCTTTATTGCACTTACCGGGAGCATGTACATGCTTCATGGGTACAGAGAGCGCAACAAACTCATACATGAACCATGCAACGTTGATTTCCCCTTCTTCCTCGGGAATCACAATCAGGTTGTCACCTTCTTCTGCATATTCATGTCCAAACTTTACCATCAGTTTATCAGAAGAACTGATAGGTAGCTCCATATCATCCAGACAACGGTCACATGGTACTGATACCATTCCCTCAGTCTGAAAACTCAGCTCGAAAGCACGAGAGGTTCTTTTCACGGTCAATGTAACATTCACCTTTCCTTTCTGAACTTCAGGACCATCAATGTGAGCGAAGTAAAGGTTATCCAATACAAACTCATACTTAGCAGAGTCTGTTTGCATTCCTTTCAAGTCAATTTTGTATTTATCAAACTTTCCCAAAGCTTCTCTCTTTTTTAAATCGTTAGCTTACAATTCGGGCGACAAAGATACAAATAAATATCCTCATAACATACAAATTATCAGTAAATATTCACTTTTTTAATAGGTATTATGAGGTTTGTATCTGTTAAAAACGGCGATATAAATACCAAAGTAATAAAAAAACAGAAAGCCTCGCCCGTCCAATAGACAAGCGAGGCTTCTTAAAAACGGCGGCTACCTACTCTCCCACTGTTACGCAGTACCATCGGCGTGACGAGGCTTAA
>OATA01000061.1_pt1 | contig 154174 bp, 164 predicted proteins | sample 1516451 | NCBI WGS metagenome assembly OATA01 (sample SAMEA2579905, study PRJEB22360) | human gut metagenome | biome: human gut; feature: human-associated habitat; material: faeces | place: Denmark | collected 2008/2010 | reverse complement strand
GAAATTTTGCATAGTTTATGGAAGGAAAGTTTTTTAAGAAGAGTGCCGGAAGAGAGAGAAAAGGAACAGGAAAAAGAGATGGATCGTGTTTGGCATAAAATAAGGACTGAGGAATAATCAATATTGTCATGCATTTATTTAGGGAAGAAAGAATATTGGGATCATATGGATTTAAAGCTACTTTCCCAATAGAAACAGATATATTATGGCAGGAGAATAAAAAGTGAAAAAATAGTTTTGGAGTGGAATTAGGTCTAATTGTGATGCTCTGTATTTATCTTATGGAGTTACCGGGAAAGAAACTATAAAAAGTTTTGCGAAAGAGCAATATCAGATTATCCAGACCACAATGAAAATTTTTGAAGGAAATAATAGATTATATAGTACAGATGTAGAGGATATAAAGGAAAAGACCAGAAAATTTATATTTTGGGTGAGGATACGTTGATTGTTGTATCCTATCATTATCTTAGCAATTGGAATGATACATATAAAATTTTACCAAGAAGTAATTATGATCGTAATCAGATAAAAAATGGGAGAATGATAAAAGCGTCGTTATAATAGGCTCATATCCAGAGTTTACTGTGGAAGACTACTTATGATATGACTATAGAGTTGTTGGAATTATTGTCAGGGAGATAACTATGAAAAAATATCATACTGGGGAAGTCATAATCGCAGTATTTATTTTATTTATGTTGTGGGGAGGATGGAAGTTATCTGCGGATGTAACATATATGGATGGATATGAGTCTTATGGATTTTTTCGTTATCAGGCTTACTTGTCTACTTATCAAGATAAAAAGGCAGGTACAGCAGTAGAACCATGGTGTTTCTCTCATGTTTTTTATTCACCTTATTTATATATCTATGGAGTATCAGGATATAGCAAAATTAATGTTCTTCCTTTTGTGGGACATATAGATAAAGTTATAAATAGTGCATATTATGATACTGTTCCAAAGGAGCGAACCAGTGGATTTGAAAATACACTTGATTATTTACAAAAACAATATGATAAAAATGAATTAAGTATAAAGTATCATTTATATGATATGGATGAAAAAGATCAGGAGATTTTCCGGCAGTTAAAGATATCCGGAAAGGGGGAGGAAGGACGATATTTTCGGCAGTTTTATCCCAAGCGATGGATTAAAGATGGATTTAATCCTGATAACATAAAAGAAGCTTTAGATTCCTTGTAAAATATAGAATACAAGAAGAACGGCCTTACCATATCCTTAGGCGGAGCGGCCGTCAATACGGCAAGAGACACAGCCGCTTCCGTAAAGAGAGCCGGCTAGACGGAAAGGCCATGGGAAAACTGTTGCTGAGTGGTATCGATAAATGATGGCAGAAGGGATGGAATTTCTTTTTCTGATATAACCTTGAAGCACAAGGTAATAATCTGGAGAAAGATAATTAATTGATTGTGGAGGCGCGTAAGCAATGAGAATACATGATCATTTTCATAAACTTGCCATATTATATGTTTCAGAATTGCTTTTCTCTTTTATTTTCTGTCCGTCAGCATTTGTATTTCTGCAGACTATGTTCTTTTCATATAAGGCAGCATTAATTATGTTTGGGGTAATAAGTACTCTATATTCTTTTATTATTTATTTTTGTAATAGGGGACCTTTATTGTTTACTAAATCAGGAGCTATACGGTATGTTAAAACCTTTCTTTTATTTTATGCAGGACTTTTGATTATTGCTTTTCCTGTGAATATACAAAGGTCATATACTAATTTGCTATTTATCTTATTTGATTTTGTTGATAATGCTGTAAGGGTTATATACAAAAGTGATGGGATTATTTCTGCATCTATAACGTATATAATATATATTTGGGGAATATCTACGGTAATCTATTTTATTCAAAACCATTTTTATAAGCATCAACCGCAGATGCTCCCATAAAGGGAGTAGGAGAAGTGGCAGACAGATAACTGAAAGCCCTATATGCTGTGCGGACAGGAATCAAAGTAAATATACTTGTAATTAGGAACAATTTGATAGTGAACTGATTCAGATCTTGGCATAAAAGAATAGGAGAGGGCAAAATGAAAGTTGTAGATATCTCCTTTTATTTCGGAATAATAGTAGTAATCCTAACTTTTATTACTATGGTGTGTTTCGTGTGGGAGGATATACATAGGCATAAGGAAAAAATCACTCAGAATATAGGGAAATATGGAATATTTATTTGTATGTGGCTATTATTAGCTTTTTTTTGCTTAATTTTTGTATTGCCCTATGGTACTAATATTTTGAGCCTTATGGGTGAAACTGCTATATATGATACAAAAGGGAAAATAGGGGTAGCAATTTTCATATTATGGACGGTTTTTATTGCTGTAAGATATTACCTTTATGTATTATTTTCGGAGTTTACAAGTGACAATAAAAATGATGTTATTAAAATTCAACGACAAACAATTTTCCTTTCCGTTATGACGATATTAGTGGAAGTATATTTCATATACAAATATATTAATGTATTTGTATTTTGGATTTCAGTTTAAACGCAGCCATAGCAGACAGCATTATCACTGCCACAAAAGGAAAAGCAAATAAAGAAATCAGCTACGACACAGCAAACGCATCCAATATACGCTCCGAAATTTTCGACAAAAAAAACAAGAACTCAACTACATGATGAATATAGGCAGGAAACAAATTATTTATGGTGCCGAAATAAAAGGTATTCCAAAGAGGTGTATAAACTTCTCGAGTAAGATATTATATATAAATTTTATTATGGATTTTGCCCGAAATCATAGATAAGCGGACGGTTTTGTCCTTTAAAACATGGTATAATATTAAAAATAATCGTTGCCAGAGAACGGCAGAGGGAGATGTCAGATGACCATCACGTATATATTTCAGATTCTGGAAGCTGTGGCAAAAGGCGATGCGGAAAAGTATGGCGTAATTCCTGATATGAACGGAGAATTGCAGAAAGCAGTGCGCCGATCAAGGAGACGTGTTGCCCGGCTTCGGGAACGGGCGCAGTATGAGCTTGGGGAGATGGATAAGGCAAAAGTGGCGGCGGCCAATGACAATATGAGGCGTTTTACCAAGTCTCTCGGTAAAATCCGCAATTTGAACCTGGAGGACTGCAGGGGGCTGCTTGGCATTGAAGATTTTCTGGAAGATGGAAACCGGATTCATGAAGTCATGGAAATGGCCAAGAAGATAGAGCATATGTCGACGGTCAGCTCTACGGCGTACACGCCCATGTCTCTCGGATTTGGCGTGTTGGAAACATATACGGATGTGGCACCCATTGAAATTGATAATAGGAAGTTCAATGCGGGTGATAAGGAATATTGCCTGCAGATGATTAAAAAGCTGCATGCCTTTCAGGATTCTGTCCGTGAAGTTTGTTCCCGCCTGCTGGATATTACCGAGTGTGCCCGTGAAAGAGGGGACGCGCTGAATGATCTCGCTGATTACTTTGCTGATGGCGTGGACAGCCTGGAGCGGATCCAGATGCAGTCCGGCGGTGACTGGAAACTTTATACTTTGGCGCAGAAGATGCAGATCGGAAGAGCGATACAGGTAGCCCAGCTTATTACGCTTCTTTTCCGGAATCTGATGGATGGCGCGGGACATGTGGATGAACAGAGCCGCAGCGCGATAAAAAAAGCGCAGGATGAACTCTTGAAACGTGATGCATGATAATGAAGATTGCTCGATGAACTGACCACCAAAAGTTAGATAAAAACTGATTTGAGGAGGTCAGTTTTATTATGGGGAAATACAGTTTTGCATAAATTCTTTTCTATAAGTATGCTATACTTTATGCATGTAGTTATTTTTATAAACAGGGAGGCAATATGTCTATTGCATTTATACTGCGCATGATTTCCAATACGATCAGCGGTAAAGGCGGACATCCGCAAAGCATTAATGAAGAGATTGAGCGTGCGAAAAAGCGGGCGGCAAAAAGGATATACCGTGCAAAAGTACGTGCGGAAGATGAATTGGGAGAACTGGACCGTGTCCGTATCACTCTCATGGCAGGGGATATGAAAAAATTTACTAAAGAATTTTCTGAAATTAAAAATATTGATTTTCATGACTGCGACACACTGACCGGATTGGAGCATTTTAATAAGGAACGGAGAAACTGGAGGGAACTGGAAGCGCTGTCATCCAAAGCGATGGGACTGATGAATCTGTCCGGCGGTATGGATGCCATCGGTTTTGGTGCGGGCGTCATAGACCAGTATGCTGTGGTTCCGGAACTGGATGTGCTTCCTTCTGAAAGTGAAGGTGATGTGGATGCATTGAAAGAAATGAGCGGGCGGCTGCAGAAATTCCAGCAGCAGGTAAAGAAGCTGTGCTGCCGTATGCAGGATGTAAGACGAGAAGCCCGCCAGGCACAGGATGCCCTTCTTGATTTGTCAGATTATCTGACAGATGGAATCAAGGATATCCGCGATATCCGAAGTGAGAGCGGGAATGACTGGAAGAATTATTCGGAGTCGCAGAAGATTATTATAGGCAGAACAACGCAGGTGGCACACCTTATCAGCGTGCTTTCCGAAGTCCGTTTTCTTACTGATGAAGCGGATCTACGTGGAGAAATAAGGGAAGCCCTGGAGGCGACGGAGGAGCTGCTTGACGAACTTGGCGTGTGATGGGGCGAGGAGAGTCTTTCTTTTGAGGAGGACTCTTTTTTATTGACTTGATAATTCAAAGACTAAAAAATAGAAAAGTTGTTTTCATTCTCGTAGATTTGTTAAAATAAATACAAGACGAAAAACATGCAATGGATTTGTATTTTCGGAGAGCGGCTATGAAAAGAAGAAAAGTAAGGACAGCTGTTTTGGGACTAATGACACTTTTGATGTGGTCCGGCAGCATGGCGGCGGAAGAGATTTATCTGCATGGAGATACGAATATTCCGATGATTTTGAATACCGGCGGTATAGATAATGATGGGAATACAGGCGTGTTTATGGATCTCACTTCTATCAGTGTGGAAGATTTATTTAAAAACGGCCTGGCTGTAAAAGTGAATTTCTTCAAGTTGGAGAAAGGAGTGTCGACTGTATCTACCGCCCATTTCCGCATGACGGAAGACGGCGGCGCATGGATTGCCATGGAAGACGGCTGGCATGCTGTGAATGAAGGAGCTGCGCGGGTGGAAAGTGAAGCGGTGCGTCTGATTCGGGAAGAAATGGGAAAAGAAGAGTGCCGTGATAAGTACATGGGACAAATTACGGCACTCTGGGAGAGAAAAATAAAGGCGGCGGAAACGGCGCGGCAGGAAGAATATGAAAAGCTGCAAAGGGAAACGGAAGAAAAGAATCAGGAAAATAATAAATCCGTGAAAAGTGTGAAATTGCCGAACATGGAAATGCCGGAACTGGAACGAGCCGAGCTTGATAAAGTGGTGGAAATAAAATCACCTGACATGATACCTGCAGTAAATCCTGTAAAAAAGAACGCATCGATAGAAATGCCGGTAAAGGCAGAGATGGAAGAGACAGCGGCAGATGCAAAGAAAAACGAATCGAGAAAGGAAGAAACGTCTGCCGAATCGCCGATGACCGTCCCCCTTGAAAAGAAAAAAACAGAACTGACGGCAGTGAAAGTCAAAGGAAACGTACAGAGGGAAGAAGATGTACAGAAGAATGAAGAGGGGGAAATCACCGAGCAGGTCGAAATTTCCATCGTCTCCCATCCGGTGGTGGAAATCATTTCGAAAAGCGACGTAACATAAGATCCCTGTAATAGTTGGCTCTTTTCCAATGAAAATAGTATAATCACTACGGAGTATTTTCCGGAAGCATAAATCCTCCCCGCAAAATCCGATGACTGCGCGGAGGATGTATTTTTTTCGAAAGGCGTACCATGGCTAAGAGATATTACGAACTTCATGTATCAGGCTGCACGAGACATCTTCCTGTACTGAATATTTCAGACAAGGTAGCGATTGCGGGATTTGTCATTTTGGGCGATGTGGAAATTGTGGAAAACACGGCCCGCGATTTGGCGGCGAAAGTGCCGAAAGATTGCGAATACGTCATGACGGCGGAGACAAAAGGGATTCCTCTTGCTGCCGAACTGGCAAGAAATCTGGGGCAGAAGACGTACCTGGTGGCGAGAAAGTCGGTCAAGGCGTATATGGATGATCCTATCTGTGTAGAAGACGAGTCTATTACTACGATGGGAAAACAGAAGCTGTACCTGTCTGCCTCTGATGTGGCGCTGATCCGCGGGAAGAAAGTCCTCCTTGTGGACGATGTCATCAGTACCGGCGGATCTATGAAAGCCTTGAAAGAACTGGCGGAAAAAGCGGGCGCCCAAGTCTGCTGCCAGGCTGCCATTCTTGCCGAAGGCGATGCAGCGAAGCGCGACGATATCGTATTCCTTGAAGAACTGCCTCTCTTGGAAGCAGAATAAAAACGAAAGCCGTATACACGAAATGGGTATGACGGCTTTTTTGATGGCGGGGATGTCCTTTCTTTTTACGGAAAATACTGTAAAGGAAAGCGCTTTTTATGGTATAATATGGCGAATAATTTAGAATTTACCACATAGATTTTGAATCAATTCCGACAGGAGGAATGGAATGAAACACCAGGAAACCGTTATCATCATTGACTTCGGCGGGCAGTATGCACAGCTGATTGCCAGAAGAGTGCGCGAATGCAGCGTATATTGTGAAATTCTGCCGTACAATAAGCCGGCGGAAGAAATCCTTTCCCATAACCCGAAAGGCATTATTTTCTCCGGCGGTCCTGCCAGTGTAAATATGGAAAATGCCCCGCAGCTGGATGAAGGCGTATTCAAGGCAGGCGTACCGATTCTGGGGATCTGCTACGGTATGCAGATTATGGCAAAAAATCTTGGCGGCACTGTGGCCAGTCCGGAAAAACATGAATACGGCCATACGGAATTTTCCAAGAACGGAAGCTGTCCGCTTTTTGAAAACATTTCAGAAAAGACTGCCGTATGGATGAGCCACGGCGATGCGGTCACCGATATGCCTGCCGGTTTCGGTTTGATCGGACATACGGAATTGACGCCTACCGCGGCGATGGCTGATGAGGCAAGGCGTTTCTATGCCGTCCAGTTCCATCCGGAAGTGATCCATACCACTGAAGGCACACAGATGCTGAAGAATTTCCTTTTCCGTATCTGCGAATGTGAAGGCGGCTGGTCTATGGAAAATTATATCGACATCGCTGTTGCCAATATCCGGCAGCAGGTAGGCGACCATAATGTCCTCTGTGCGCTTTCCGGCGGTGTGGACTCTTCTGTTGCCGCTGTCCTTGTCCATAAAGCGATTGGGGATAAACTGACCTGCGTATTTGTAGATCACGGATTCCTCCGTCAGGGCGAAGCGGAACAGGTGGTAGATACATTTACGAACAAATTCAATATCAAACTGATCCATAAAGATGCGTCCCGGCATTTCCTTTCTCTTCTGAAAGGCGTGACAGAACCTGAAAAGAAACGTAAGACCATCGGCGCTGAATTTATTCATACCTTCCAGGAAGAAGCCAATAAATTAGAAGATGTGAAATTCCTTGTCCAAGGCACGCTCTATCCCGATGTGGTGGAAAGCGGCACCGCTACGGCAGCAACAATCAAATCCCATCACAATGTAGGCGGTCTTCCGAAAGATATGAAATTTGAACTTATCGAACCGCTCCGCGAGCTTTTCAAAGACGAAGTCCGCCAGCTGGGGCGCGAACTGGGACTCCCCGAAGACGTCATCAATCGTCAGCCTTTCCCCGGCCCGGGATTGGCAATCCGTATCATCGGTGAAATTACTCCGGAAAGATTGGAGATCCTCCGTAAAGCGGATGCCATCGTCAGAGAAGTCATCAAAGAAAGAGGACTCTACAACGAAATCTGGCAGTCCTTTGCTATACTCCCCGCCGCAATCCGAAGCGTGGGCGTCATGGGCGATGAAAGAACGTACGATTACACTGTAGGAATCAGAGCTGTTACAAGCTCAGACGGCATGACTGCCGATTACTTCCGTTTCCCATGGGAAGTCCTTGACGAAATGAGCAGAAGAATCTGCAATGAAGTCAAAGGCGTGAACAGAGTAGTCTACGATATCACATCCAAACCGCCGAGCACGATTGAGTGGGAATAAAATGAGTGAAGTGAAAAATTATTCAAGAAATAATGACTTCCATGAGGCTATAAGAGGATATATTTATATCGTTGTTACAAGAGAAGGCAATGTTCTTGCTTACCACATATATAACAGAAATTATTTTGAAGAATATTTGCTGAAGAATACCAAATATGAAACAGCATCTACTTCAAGACATGGTTTTGGCGAAGTATACAGTGAAAACGGAGAAGATTATATAAAGCTTAATTTACAGGTGAGATTCAGATAATGAAGAAAAATAAGCCTATGATCAGAAGTGAAAACATGGCAAGAGTTAAAAGTAAAAATACAAAGCCTGAAATTTTTTCAAGGAAACTTTTATGGCATAGGGGATTCAGATACAGAGTTAATTATAAGGAGTTACCTGGAAGCCCTGATATTTATCTTCCTAAATATAATGTTGCCATATTTGTAAACGGATGCTTTTGGCATATGTACGAAAACTGTAAATATTCATCTATCCCTAAAAGCAATCACGAGTTTTGGAAAAATAAGCTTGAAGGAAATGTTGAAAGAGATAAGAAGAATTATGTTTAACTTGAAAATATGGGCATTAAAGTTATAGTGGTTTGGGGATGTGAAATTAAACAGATGATGAAAAATGAGTGTGTTTATCAAAAAAATGAACTCAACATACCAAATACCAAACAATCATATATAATAATCATAATAGAGAGGTGGAATAATGTTCAAATATGTGGATTACTATCAAGAATACGGTAGAATTATGCAATTTAACAAAAACAAAAAAGAGCCTATTCATAGATGGTATCCATTTGTAGAAGGCTATTCAAAAGAATTCATTAAATCTATTATAGATGAAGTTAATAAAAAAGATTTAGTGTGTTTAGAGCCTTTTTCAGGAAGCGGAACGACCGCTTTAGAGTTGCAACATAATAATATTCCCTGCTATTCATTTGAAATCAATCCGTTAATGTATATTATTGCAAAAGTCAAATTGGAAAATGATTATGATTTAAATAAAGTAGAACTATGGCATGATTTTATACAAACTAATCGAGCTGTTATTAATGCAGATCTTAAAACCATTTTTTCTACTCTATATGAAGGGAATAATAAGAAAAAGTGGAATTATGATAAAGTTGTTGGGGTGGCTGTTCAAAAATTAAAAATGTCTATAGATTTAATAAAAGAGGAGAAATATAAAAATTTATTTTTTGTGGTTTTGTCGTCTATTCTTTTGGATGTAAGTAATTTATATAGAAATGGAAAATGTTTATCATATAAGAAAAATTGGAAGGAAATAAACCTTTCAGAAGCTGATGTTTTTAAAAAATTCGACGATAAAATAAATAAAGAGATAAAAAATGATATTCAATCAATCAAGAAGACTGCACAAAATAATCAGGATATTTTATTTAATGAAGATTCTCGTGTAGGAATCGAGAAGGAGGTTGAAAATAACAGTATAGATCTAGTAATAACTTCTCCGCCTTACTTGAATTCTCGTGATTATACAGATACTTATATGTTGGAGTTAAAAACACTGGGATTAACAAATACTTATAAAGAAGTCAGAAATCTCAGGGAGAAAACTCTTAGATCTCATGTTCAGATAAAGTGGCAAGATAATGAAAGTATAAATAATAAAACTTTAGAGAGTACGCTTAAGTTGCTAAAAGATTATTCTGGAGCTCAAGAGATATGGAATTCTTCAATATTAGATATGGTAAGGTTGTATTTTGTTGATATGAAAAAAATATTCCATGTTCTCTATAAAAAGGTGAAACTTGGAGGAAGAATATATTTCAATGTTTCAAATTCTGCATATTTTAATGTTATGATAAATACTCTGGAAATTTGTGCTGAAATAGCTGAAAGTGAGGGATTTAAAGTCATTGAAATTAGAAAAGCCAGAAAACTAAAACCAAGTCCTCAGCAAAAGGAGCAAATAGAAAATTTGCTAGAAGGCGTTATTGTAATGGAAAAGTAGGTGATTAAATGCAAATTTATTGTTTACCCAAAATAAAAGAATTGCATATTTCTAATTATGACTTGTATATATGTCCTTTTGAGGTAGAATTTTCAGAAAAAATTAATCTTGTGTTTGGAACAAATGGGTTAGGAAAAACAACTTTTTTAAATATCATGCAATATGCCGTAATTGGACCATATATTGGGAAGGTACAATCAAGAAATTGGAAAGAACAGCAAAAATTAAAGAGACCAACTTTTGAAAAATACTATTTTAGAAATAGAATGCGTGAACAGTCAGATAAAGCGGAAGTGCGAGTTATATTTTATTTAGGAAATGATAAGTATGAAGTTATTCATAGCTTATATGAGCATAGGCTAAAAAAAGTGTTTATTAACAATGAAGAGATTTCTGGTGAAAATGTAAACTATGATACGTATGAAAAAAAATATTTTGGGCAAGATGATCAAAATATAGATAGGTATTTGATTGATAAATATCATAAACATCTTGAAAAATCATCAAATTTTCCTGATATTAATGCATTTATGTTAATGCTTACTGAAATTATGTTTTTTACAGAGTCTAGAGATTTATCATTTTGGAATCAGGATATGACAAAGTTAATTTTAAGTAAGTTTATGCCAACAGAGAAATACTTTGAGTATGATGAAGTACAGAAATTAATAAAAAAATATGATAGCCAGGAGCGGTTAACCTCTTATAAAATGTCTATGATTAAAGAATTTTTAGGAGAAGACTTGAGTGAAAAAAACACAATAAAATCTCAGTATTCTTTGGAAGATTTACAAAGTATTGATAATAATATTTCTGAAAAAAAGAAAAGAATTAGTAAACATGAGCAAGAACTTAGTAAAAAAGAGAGAGAAAGCAAACAAAACAGGATTGATTTTGAAAGTGTAGGAAAACAATTACTGGAGATTGAACAACAATGGTATAACAATGTGTTCCCGGATAAATATCAGAAAATATATAATAAATATGTGCCATCGATATTAGCCGATGTTTGTCCGTTTTGTGGAGAAAATCATGTGAACAAGATATTGGAGGTAGACAAGTGCTTTTATTGCAATAAATCAATAAAGATAAGAAAAAATATAGATTTAAATAGATTAGAAATTGAAAGAAAAAATTTGGACAACGAAAAGAGACGTCTCCAAAATAATTATTCTTTGATAAATAAAGAAATTTTAAAAATAAAAAAACTATTGAGCGAAGAAAATAAAGAATTGTTTAAAGTAATTGAAAAACAACAAAAAATCAAGAAAACTTTAGATTTAACGAGTAATGATAATTTTGCGAAATATCAACAACTTGAATTAAAAAAACAAGAGTATCATGAATTGTTAGAGCAAACTAAACAAAGAGAAAAAAAGCTGGCATTAGAAATTGATGCTTATGTTTTAGATAGATTTCAAGACTACAGTACGGTATTTAAGAAATATGCATATTCATTTTTAGGTAATGATAGCAATGTAAGGCTTGAATTAGTTGGGAAATCAGATGAAGCTTTTTTTAAATTCTTCTTAAATGAAACAGAGAGAGAATCAGAAATGACACTATCAGAATCACAAAGAATATTTGTGGATATGGCATATAGACTTGCTACATTAGAATTTTTCCATAAGGATTCCTATTTTATTAGTGAAACACCAGATAGCACATTGGATTATTTTTTTGAGACCAATGCTGTTAAAACATTTAGCTACTTTATCGATTCAGGAAACACATTATTTATGTCCGCTAATGCAAGAAATAGCAGATTAATAAATTTACTTGTAGAGAGATATAAAAAAGAGTATACGCTAATTAACTTACTCGAAAAATCTACTCTTGCACAGAAACAATTTGATGAAATAAAACAGTTGGAGTTTTATAGTTTTTTGGAGGAATAATATGGATAACCAAATAAAAAAATTAGAATACTATATATGTTTGTTTTTATATGCATTGAAGAATAAAAAGGTAAATAAACATACATTATTTAGATATGTATACATATATGATGTTGTATGTGATTATCTTGGAAATTATGAAAAAATTAATGAAAATTTTATTGTTGATAAGGATTTGGGAATCAATAATGTTTTGGAATTGACAGAGGCATTAAATGAGATTAATACTCGGGATTATATTGATATAAAAGCATCTTTTGAAATATATGTCAAAGAAGAGCTAATCAATTATGTAGATTCTATGTATAAATCAAGTTCTAAGATGAAGGAGGATCTTAATAGAATATTGTACTTCGCTGAAATAATATCTTCATACAGTGAAGATGTAATATTAGCTGTGTTTTTTAGTGAGCCAAATGTTGAAGATGCAATTAGTAGAGGAAAAAAATCAATAAATCTCTCAAATAATAAATTAAAGGAATTGCTTTTGGAATTTGAAAATAGTGCAATAAATAACTTTAATAATAAGTTAGATAAGTATGACGTTTTTACAAGTTGGTTAGATTATGTGTTTGAAAAGTATTTAAAGGGGAAAAGTGATGAGAGATAGAGGCTTCATACAACAGGCTAGTGAAAGCAGTCCTTTTCTCAGTGAAAGTAAAATATTATCACAAATTGCCAGTATGAGAAAAGCTGTTATTATTAGCATGGATGATTTGTTATATTTTCAAAAATATTATCTAAATATCAAAGTTTTAATAGAAAGAGCAAAGGTATCAAATTTTTTATGGATTATTATTAATAGCGATGGCACTTATACTGAAGAAAAATTGGGTAATCCTAAAGAGATAAATCAGTCGACAATTATAAACATTGTTGAAGAAAAATTAAAAACATACAAAGGCCATTCTTTTATCGTTAATGATGGAATAGAGTTTTTATATTCTGATGGTAAAATAAATGAGGAAGTAGATTCCTGCTTGGAAAAAAACAAGAAAATGCAGGAAAGGCTAAAAATATTGCATCCTGTTTCTGAACTTAACGAAGTATTTGAACATTTTAAAATTAATTGTAGACATAAAAAAGAGTATTATGACGAGTGTTTTTCTCACGATAAAGTTATAAAAAAAGAAGTTAGAGAGCAGGAACTTAGAAATATATTAATGAAATATCTACAAAATAATATGCGAGGAGAAGTTTCTGTAGAATTTTGTACTGATTATTTAAATGATGAAGAATCCGTAGATATTTATTTAAATGATGGGAATCAACGTGCAATCATTGAAGTAAAATTTTCGTTTGAAAAAAAATATTATGAAGGTAAGACTTTCTATAATATATTTACAAGAATTGAAGATGGTATAAAGCAACTCAATAAATATGCTATTCATCTTGCTAAGGATTCGAGATTAGTAGATTATGGATATGTATATATGTTTTATATAAAAGATATGGCTGAAAATCAAATTGAGAAGGAGATAAATGATAAAATTGGAGTGTTAAAAGAATCATTTTCATCGGAGTTGTATTCTATATTTGCAGGTGTAAAGACAAATGATATGAAAGCTTGGTGTTCTCAATGCTGATGTTTTAGAGTGATATCCGTGCTTGCAATATGCTTGCAAAAAATCAGATAAACAGAAATAAAACGGATAATAAGGCTAAATCCAATAATAAAAACCTTGATTTTATGCTATTTATACAAAACAACATCGATGAACATATCGAGTGGGAATAAGAGCGGATTCTTTTGAAAGTTTTCCCGTATTTTAATAAAAGAATAGATAAACTAATGAAACCGTAGCGAGAAGTTACGGTTTTTGTTTGTCTAAGAAAGGAAATTACCTTGATAGATATTTTGTTTTGGAGATATTTTATAGAGAATGCTATAATATTCATAAAATAACTTCATAAACTTATAAATAAGAGGTGAATATATGAAAGTCAGTTATAATGGATTGTGGAAGATTCTGATAGATAAGAATATGAATAAAAAAGAACTGGCACAAGTCTGCAATTTATCTCCTGCAACCGTATCTAAAATGGGAAGAGGAGAGTTTGTAAGTATGGATGTCTTGTATCGTATAGGTATGAAACTCAATGTAGATTTTGGAGATATGGTTTCGATTATAGAGAAAGAGAAATAAATGAATTTTGAGATGACAAAATAAAACCTCAAATTAAAAGAACAAGCTTGAGGTCACAAATTGTGACTGGTTCAAGGAAAAAGATGGAGGTATTTATGACAGAAGATAAAAATCTTGTCATTGTTGATAATAGAGAAATACAGAATATGATTTATACCATTAGAGGCAAACAGGTAATGGTAGATAGTGATTTGGCTACTTTATATCAGGTTACAACCAAAAGATTAAATGAACAAGTCAGAAGAAATAAAAATAGATTTCCTTCTGAATTTATGTTTCGCTTAACAGCAGAAGAATACGAGTATTTGAGGTCGCATTTTGCGACCTCAAGTGAAGACAATGCTCATGGTGGCAGGCGATATATGCCGTATGTTTTTACAGAGCAGGGCATTGCCATGCTTTCCGCCGTACTTAAAAGTGACATTGCGGTAGAGGTGAGCGTTAAAATTATGAATAGCTTTGTGGAGATGAGAAGATTTTTGATTTCCAATCAAGAGCTGTTTTCACGATTGGATAGGATTGAAATAAAGCAGTTAGAAACAGACCGGAAGTTTGAGGAAGTATTTAATTATATGGCTGCCAATACCGAGATAAAGCAAATCATTTTTTATGACGGGCAAATATATGATGCATTTAGCTTTATTGTTGGGCTTATCCAAAAGGCTAAGAAAGAAATAATCCTAATTGATAACTATGTAGATGTAAATACTTTGAATATTCTGTGTAAGAAAAATCAGGGCGTGGATGTTGTAATTGTTACAGCAGGCAAAGGCAACTTGTCAGCGAAAGATATAACTAAATTTAATGCTCAATATCCGAAGCTCTCCGTAAAGACAACCAAGGATTTTCATGATAGATTTCTGATTTTAGATAAGACAGAAGTTTATCACATAGGGGCTTCTATAAAGGACGCAGGCAAAAAGAGTTTTGGTATTACGAAGATAGAAGACAAAGACTTAATTCGAAGTTTGATCAATAAAGTGAGGTAGAGAAAATGTCGGATTTTGCAAGTGGAAATAGTGAAACAATACAGAGAACAGAACTTCATAGAAAAATTTGGGCGATTGCCGATGATGTTCGTGGTGCGGTAGATGGTTGGGATTTTAAGCAATATATTTTAGGGATTTTATTCTATAGATTTATTTCCGAAAACATTACGGAATTTTTTAATTCGGCAGAACATGATGCCGGAGATTTAGAATTTGATTATGCCGAAATTTCCGATGAGGAAGCAGAAGAGTATTTTAGACCCAATACTGTTGAAGATAAGGGATTTTTTATATTGCCAAGCCAGTTGTTTAAAAATATTGTTAAAACAGCTAAAGATAATGAAAATTTAAATACGGATTTAGCAAATATATTTAAGGCTATTGAAGGAAGTGCTGTAGGCTTTGCGTCAGAAGATGATATTAAAGGCTTGTTTGAAGATGTGGATACAACAAGTAACCGTTTAGGTGGAACCGTAGCAGAAAAAATAAAAGACTGGCGGATATACTGACAGGTATAGCTGGAATTAATTTTGGAAATTTTAAGAATAACGATATAGATGCTTTTGTGGAAATAGTGATGGGTAAATTATTATGTTTATAAGGAGGAAGATCGTAAATGAGTTACACAATCTCTTTGCTTTCTGTTAAGACAAAACAGAAAGAACAGCAGTCAGCACAACCCGATTTCTTTGAAAAGGAGGAAAATCTGGAAAAATTCACACCGGAGCAGCAGTCAGAACTGGAAAACCGTTTGTTGAAATATCAGTATAAGCCGGTAGGGAATAACAGCGATGGGAAAAGATTTGAACATGCTGATTTTGGAGAAGCGTTCCTGACAGACAGTGCATTGTATTTTTCAACTTCGAATGACTTTGATTGTATTTTTGAAGTGGGACTGACAGCATCTGAATTTACGGATACCGGTGAGTTTGCAAAATATGATGGGCAGGCAGGAGGATGGGAAGAGATATAGGGCTGCTCTATGTTGAGGGGGCAGTATGCTTGTTCACCTCCTCATAAAATTTGACGATAAGCACAAAGAAAACAGGAAATAAATCACAGTATGTGGAAAGGAGTGAAAAATGGGGATAATAGCAAATTATAAATATTTAAGTGATAAAAACTTAAAGGAGCTTAAGGCTTTCTGTTCAGAAGAGAAGGAGACTTTTGAGGAGGCAAAAGAGCAGAATGAGGATGTAGAAATACTCCTTGATTTAGATAAGATGTGGGATGCACTTCATTTCGTGCTTACAGGAGTAAGCAGCAGTAAGCCTATAAAAAACAACCCTTTTAGCGAAGCGGTTGTAGGTGTGTCATCTATTGAAGGTGTGGAAGAGTTTATATCTTATACAGAAAAGTCTAGGATTAAAGATATAGTTTTTGCTCTTGATCATTTTGATATAGAAAAAGTTATGGAAAATTTCAGTATGAAAGAATGCAAACAAGCAAATATATACCCGGACATTTGGAATTATGAAGAAGAAACGGATGAAATAAAAGAAGAACTAATGGATTACTTTCAAAATCTGAAAGACTTCTATAAGAAAATATTAGAAGTGAATGGTAATGTAATGGTTACTATTTGTTGAAAGAGTATAGATAAATCCCGGTTTATCGGGTGAATTGAAAATCTTATAAATATATCTCTGAAAATATTACAGAGTTTTTAATTCTGCTGAACATGAAGCAGGTGACTTGTTTTTCATAGACCTGCTAAGAAATGTATTTGAATGGGCTTTATATTAAATGACAGAGGGGGGATATGATGTTTGTAGATCGAATTGATGGCGTTGATGCCAAGGAAGTGAAAAGAGTTTTTAAAGAATTAATCACTGCCTATATGAACCCTGCATATGGGTCTATGTCTAAAAGGGATTTCGATATATTGCTTTTTATGAAGCTGCAAGATTTAAAGATTATAGAGAAAGATCCTGATTTATATGATATTGTATCTAATTTGAAAGTGACCAGAGCAAAGGCAAGAAATCTGTTATATGAAGCTAAAATGCGGAACTCATCAGAAGAAATGCTGGATAAAGAATTAAGGGAGTTACTGTCTACCCCTATTTTCTTTAAGGAAAATGATAAAATTGCAATTGAAATTAGTAATCCATTATTATCAGATCATTTGAGGTGGAAACTTAAAAGATTGGGATACATTACGGATGGTTCCTTTTCCGCTGAATTGATTAAATTATCAGAGGAAGCTTATATCACCATATTTGAAGATATGATTCCGAATGAATCACGAAAGAAAATAACGGAAGCATTAGTTAAATGTGGTGCAAGAGAAGAATTGGGATTTAAGGGAATACTCTCTTCCATTCTTAAAAAATTAAGTGGGAGAATAGTGGGGAGAGCCGGAGACGAATTAGTTGATGGGATTTTTAAATATTTAGATCCTTTAATAAGCGAAAAACTAAAAGAAATATCCAGTGTTTATAAGGATTTTTTTGTAGAACCACAAGAATAAATATTAGATTATGCGACTGTTTTTATAAACGTTTTCTTCCCCAACGGCTTATAAGTCAAATTATATAATGGTCAGCAGACTTTATATGAAGAGTGGGAATGACGGTAACCAATGTGTTTCTGTGACAAAAAGGTTGAGAATACCGTATTTTAGAGATTTTACAGGACAAAAACTCCTGTCATATAAATTGTTTGGAAGACATCCCATCATCTTGCAGGGAGGTTTTGTAGAAAATAGTGATTGATAAATTTTTGGAGAAGAGAGAATGTCAAGCTGGAGCGGTATAAGAAAAAAGCTGGAGACAGAATATTTAGCCCCAAGTCTGCGGGGGCATATTCAGTATTATGCGACATCATATAGCAGAAGTCCTGATCATGAGGGACGGGCGGCAATAAGGTATGATGGAAAAGAAATTATCAAAGGATGTTATTACAATCATTGGATAAAAGCAGATTTATTTCCCAAAGATGAAAAATATGAAAAACGCATGAAAGAGGAATTTGCCTTTATGGATGATACAGCCTTACGGTTGGGCATATTTGATCAGCGTTGTTTTTATAATGCCTTTGCAGAATTTGATCAGCAAAGTATCGAAATGAGTTTGAAGAGTGAAAATTTAATCGTACGGATATTTGCTGTGTTAGATAGGCGGGTCGGTAAAAGAAGGTTAGCTTTAATGAAAGAAACGATAGCAGAAGAACCGGATACATTTCAGGAATTTTATGCCATTCGTGTGAAGGCGGAAGGACTGGTATAATCCGGTTTGCACAGATAATAGATAATTGAATATTATATAAAACAAAGCACATAACTTTAAGATTGCAAAACCTTTCAGCTATGTGCTTATTTTATATACGCTCAGGTTTTAAATCGTTCAGAAAGCTTTCCGCCTTTCCGGGGAGGTTTTTATGGATAGGAAGCCTCCGAAAACTGGACCTGATTGAGCTCATCAGATTGCGGGACGTTTATTGATATTGACGGCAATAAGATGGATACGATAAAGTGAAATAGGAAGTTGTCATTCAGAATTTCTAAAAGTTTGTAAGGGCAAGATGCTTAGTCAGAAAGTACAAAAGTATATTTAAAGATCATTCTTTCTGTTATATGAATTTATAGTACGCATGGATAAGATATTGTGAAAAAGTTCACAGATGAGGATGAAATGATGTTTTGGAGGGCATATGTACAAGCTGGAAACTGAAAATTTTTTATTAGAATTGCTGCCTGGAATTTGTCAGGATAGTTTTCCGTATCCCAAGGCGAATAGTCTTCGGGTTAAAGTGTCAAGTAACTTTTTCTGCGGATTCTATTATGGATATTGATGACATTGCTTTATCTGATTTCGCGGTGAATTTGAATGAGCTTTATGAAACACTGAGCGGATCGGTAAGACTGGAAGAACCATATAGTATGCCACTGCTTTTTAGAATTTACGGCTGTGACAGGCGGACATATTCGCATTAAAGGCCGGATTCATAATAAAAAGGGTATTGGATACGGACATGAACTGACATTTGAAAATGAAGTAGATCAGACATATTTTAGAGGTTTTGCAAAAGCATTGTTTGCCGATTACGGTAAATATGCTGAGTGATCAAATGGTATGGAAAGCAGAAGTATGAATAAACAGGAGATGGCAGAAGATAATTAATATATTTCAAAATTATGGGGCATAGGATAAAAAAGTCTGACAGATTATGGAACTGTTTTACTTCATTTTGACAGGCGGGGTGGATATAATCATCTAAATTCTTTATCCGAAATGGATTGCCGGATTTCAGAGCGGTGGGAGCATGAAAGCTCATCAGTAAAATGGTAGTAGGGAAAATACAAATGAGAAGATATGCATACTTAAAAGAACCGATAAAAACAAACAAGAAAGATTACATATATAAAATCATGCTGTATCAGACGAAAAAAGATGGAGTATATCTGTTTATGTATTGCCAAAAGGATGCCGTTCAATGTTCATTTGACTATTGGTATAAAACGGTTGAAGATGTCTATGAGGATTGGAATGATCTTGTGAATGAAAAAGGCTGGATTCCTATAGATGATCCGCTGCCTTATTGCCAGCACGATGCTTTTCTTCCTATAAGAGTAAAGGGACGTGATATCGGTGAACCCCAGTGGGGAAAATTGGAAATTCTTGAAAATGGCAAATGGAAAGAATACATTCCTGATCAGTGATGTCCGTAATTATTTCAGATACGGAAATGGTTTAATTTGACAGCAAAAAACAGCTGTGATGTTACTACTCATGAGATTCGCAGAAAATTGATTTTCGTTAAATGTATGATAAAATGAGAATGAGGAATACATTTTATTATTTTATATTGCATTTTAGCAGAAGAGTGAAGGAGGTAATTTTATGAACAGGACGCTGAGAATGTGGATAATCTGGGTTATAGCAGCTGCTGCGCCTTTCTTTATTTTTCCGTCGGAAGCCGCTGTTTGGGACGGTCCCCGGTCTCATCCTGCCGCCCAAAAGGTGGAGGATGCTTATGTGTATATAAAATATGTGGATATTCACGGACGCGATATTTATGCGACACAGACAATCAAGGGTGTATCCGGTGATTATGCCAATGGAAATGATTATATCCGCAATATCACAACGTATCGTTTTGTGCGGACGGAACCGGGACGAGTCCAATTTGACGCAAAACGCAGGGGAACGATTAAAATCGTTTATGAAAAAGAACAAAAAGGCGCAAGGTAATAAAATGGATGGGAGGCCGCTCTTCGGAGCGGTTTTCTCTTGTGAAAAGGAGGGTACAGAAAATATTTCTTTTATCTGCAGTCGGCACACTGATTGATAAAAATCAATATTGACTGTCTATATAAAAACTTCTATAATGATACATAAGCATTAACAGGTCTGTGGTTGAAAGTCGATGCCAGTCGCAGGCAAAGCGATCCACGTAAGGTGTTTAAAAGAATACTGAGCATGGTGCGGCTTAGAAGTAAGTCCTGCCGAGGAAATCGAGAGGGTTAGTAGTGAGAGGCAAGTGCCGGGTAGCGAACGCTCCAGCAGGCGGGTGTGGGGTCAAAAACCAGGTCAGCTGTTTGTGCTTTCCAATTGAATGTAAAGGCGATGAGCAAAAGAAGTATTCTTACTTCATGTCTGAAGAGAGGGCGGGGCGATGGGAGCCGTCTGTCATGAGTTTGAGGAAATGCATTTGTGAGCTGGAGAGGGGAAGGAATCGGATTCTTGTATCTTCTTCCGTGAATGTGCGTTAATGTATGGACGGCTTTTCAGCCGGCAGAGTGGAATTGCGGGCCACCGTCTCTGTGAGGCGGCGGTCTTTTGATTTGTATGAGTGAATGAGATTTGGAGGAATGAAGATGGAAGAAATCAAGGTGTATAATACGCTGACAGGAAAGAAAACGGTATTCCGGCCGTTGGTGCCGGGGGAAGTTAAGATTTATGTCTGCGGCGTCACACCGTACAATCATCCCCATATCGGGAATGCCCGTCCGGCGGTGACCTGGGATGTGATCTGCCGCTATCTGAAGCATATCGGCTATAAAGTAGAGTTTGTGCAGAATTTTACCGACGTGGACGATAAGATTATCAATAAGGCAAATGCCGAGGGGTCTGACTGGAAAACGATTTCCGACAGGTATATTGATGCTTATTTCCAAGTTATGGACGCCATGCATGTGCGGCGGGCGGATGTGTATCCCCGTGTGTCTGATCATATGCAGGATATCATTGACATGGTGCAGGGGCTGATTGATAAAGGACATGCCTATGTACTGGGAAATGATGTTTATTATGATATTTCCACTTTTGAGCATTACGGGGCGTTATCCGGACGTAAGATTGATGACATGCTGGCAGGCGCACGTATCGAGGTCAATGAGGGAAAACGCAATCCCGGCGATTTTGCTCTCTGGAAGGGGGCCAAACAGGGTGAACCGTTCTGGGAAAGTCCCTGGGGAAAGGGACGTCCCGGCTGGCACATTGAATGCTCCGCCATGTCTGTCCATTATCTGGGAAAGACTTTTGATTTCCATGGCGGCGGCAGCGATCTGATTTTCCCGCATCATGAAAATGAAATCGCCCAGTCGGAAGGATGCACGGGGTGCAAGTTTGTCAATTACTGGCTGCATAACGGATTTATTACGATTAACTCGGAAAAGATGAGCAAGTCCTTGAATAATTTCTTCCTGGCGAAGGACGTGCTGGAAGAATATTCCGGCGATGCGCTCCGCTATTTCCTGTTGTCTGTCCAGTACAGAAATCCGCTGGATTATTCCCGTGACCGTCTGGACGAAGCGGAGAAGAATATGGAACGTCTGTCAGGGGTCATCGGCCGGCTGAAAGAATTAGCGGCTAAAGAAGGTGCTGAAAAAACAGACGTCTCCCGTTCTCTTGAGAAAGCGGCGGAAGAGTCGCTGAAGGCCTTCCATGAAGCGATGGATGATGATTTCAATACAGGACTTGCCACCGGCGCCATGTTTGACCTGGCGAAAGCAATCAATATTTACGGGACTGCGGTAGACGGCGGCCTTAGTGTGGATCATGAAGCAGTAGAAAAGGCGCATACCGCTTTGAAAACGATTATGGACATCTTGGGAATTCTTGAAGAGGTATGGGAAAAGACGGATTCTCCGGATGACAAATCTTATAATGATCTGATGGATGTCATTCTGGCAGTCCGCCAGACGGCGAGAAAAGAAAAGATGTACAAAATTGCCGATGAAATCCGTGACAGGCTGGATGCCGCAGGTATCGTGATCGAAGATACGCCGACCGGCGCAAGGTGGAAGAGACGTGGAGTTTAAAAGGGTTCTTTTTCTGAAAAAGCAAATGGCGCAAAAACTGGGGAGAGGATCCCCTGAATTGAGGGAACAGAATATTTTTGCCATGGATGCGCTGACACTGGCGTATATCGGTGATGCATGCTGGTCCTTTTTTGTCAGAAAAGCGCTGATCGATACAGGGATTTACAATGTGCAGATATTAAACAGCCTGGCATCGGAGATGGTGTCCGCCCGTCAGCAGAGCCGTATCCTTTTTGAGATAAAAGAATTGCTTTCCGACAGAGAATTAAAGGTTTGCAAAAGGGCAAGGAATACCCATTCTACGGTGCCGAAAAGCGCTACCGTAGAGGAATACAGGGAGTCTACGGCATTTGAAGGGCTCCTGGGGTATCTCTATCTGTCACGGCAGAAAGAAAGGCTTGATTTCCTTATGGGACGCGGGCTTTCTTATTTGGCAAGGGAGTTTCACGATGAATAACAGAAGGGTTTCCCCTGATAAAAAGGAACGGAAATGCGATCCGCATGAGAAAAGAAGGAGCGGAGACAAATCCATGCGTGGGGAAAGGGGATTTTCTTCTGGGGGCAGGAGAAAGGAAGAGGAAACCTGTTTTATCGGCGGCCGGAACAGCGTACTGGAATCTCTGCGTGCAGGGCAGGTAAAAAAAGTTTTCATAAAACCGGGGAAAAAGGATGGCCGCCTCTTGGCATTGGCTAACGAAGCGGAACGTTTCGGCATCTCCGTTATTGAGGCGGAGGAAAGAGAGCTTGACCGTTTGACGGAAGGTGTCCGGCATCAGGGAGTGGCCGCGTCTTTGAAGCCTTATGCATATGCTGATTTGGAAGAGGTGCTTTCGTCTTGTGGAAGAAAGGATCCTCTGCTTATTCTTCTTGATGGTGTGGAAGATGTGAGAAATATAGGTGCGATTGTCCGCACAGCGGAATGTGCGGGTGCGGCGGCGGTACTGCTTCCCAAGCATAGAAGTTCACCGGTGACGGCGGCCGCTATGAAGACGGCGGCAGGTGCTTTTGCTTATCTTCCGGTCTGTCAGATTGGAAATATCCGGCAGACACTGGAAAAACTGAAAGAACGGGGGTTTTGGGCAGTCGGCGCTGATATGGACGGCGGTGATCTGTATCAGGCGGATTTGAAAGGTCCTCTGGTTATCGTTATGGGAGCGGAAGGAAAAGGCATAAGTTCTCTCACCAAAAGAATGTGTGATTTCTGTGTACGTATTCCGATGAGAGGCAAAGTGTCATCTCTGAATGTATCTGTTGCCGCAGCGCTTCTCATGTATGAGGCAGTCCGGCAGAGGAATTGAGATGAAAGATTTATACTTGATTGACGGATACAATGTTATCTTTTGGCTTCCCGAAGAGTTTCCTCGGATCGATTTGGAGTCGAGCCGCAAAAAGCTGGTAGATCTTATGCAGGACTATGGGGCTCATAACGACGTGGAGGTGATTGTCGTTTTTGACGGGAATAGCCGTTCTTTAAAAGCGAAAGTGGAAACGGTTTCCCCCTTTTTCCATGTGGTGTACACACCGTCGAAAATGACGGCGGATAGTTATATTGAAATGGAATCATATAAAAGGCGAGATGAGTACCGCTCTATTTTCGTTGTGACATCGGATGGCGCGGAACAGAACCAGGTGCTGGGGAACGGCGCTTACCGTATGGCGGTTTCCGACCTGGTGCGGTCGTGGAATGAAGATAAGAAAGTGCAGACGATTTTTATGCGCCGGAATAATATGGCGAATCCACGGAGTGAGATCGGAAGGCACATTCCTTCATCCGTGCAGGATAAGCTGGAAAGGTTAAGAAGAAAGTAGTGTGACAGAGGTGCTTTATGGAAAAAGTTGACCTAAAAGCGGCTGTGTTATATACTAATTTTTGATATTATCCATATAAAATTTACTGTATCTTTCATGATGCATAGGAGGAAGTACTGTGAAATACGCTTTAATTGGAATAACGATGGTAGTGGCTTTGTTTTTGATCATCGTGGTTGTTGCCCAGGAATCCAAACAGCCCGGCATGGGAAGTGCGATTGGCGGCGGCGCGGAAGGGATGATAGGGGGGAAATCCCGCGGTAAAGATGCTGTCCTTTCGAAATTTACCGTTGTGCTCGGTATTCTATTCGCCGTGCTTTGTCTTGTGCTCGGGCGGTATATGAATACGTTTTAATGAGGATTTTGGGGCTTGCACGAGGCAAGCCTTTTTTATTGAAGGAGACAGGAAATGGGAGATAAGGAGAAATTATCATATCGTCCCGGCATGGTTCTGCAGGGGGTCTACAAATCTTACGGACCGCGTTTCGGATTCCTGATCACGGATGAGGATCATGAAGATGTGTACATTGCTGACCGTGATCATCTGAATGCGGTCAATAATGATATCGTGGAAGTGCGTATAAAAAAAGGAGAAACGGGGCGTCACAATACGGAAGGGGAAGTCCTCCGCATCATTGAAAGAGCGGAAAATACTTTTGTCTGCACTTATGAGATGACATCCTTTGGAGGAAAAGCCATACCGATTGACGAAAAGATCGATATGGTGATTGAAATACCACGGGGAGAGGAACTGGAAGCGGTCACCGGTGCCCGTGTGATTGTGGAAGTGACCAGATGGCCCGGGGCGAGGGCAAATGCCGAGGGGAAAGTGACGGAGCTTATCGGCTATAAGGGGGATAAAGGGATTGATATCGACATCATTATCGCCCAGCACCGGCTGCCCCATGTGTTTTCCAAAGCACTCATGGCGGAAGCCGATGCTTTTCCCAGGGAAATAAAACAGGAAAAAGGAGTGGAGGATTTCCGCAGCCTTCCCATCGTGACTATTGACGGCCCTGATGCGAAAGATCTGGATGACGCTGTTTACTGTGTGAAAAAAGAAAATGGCCATTATCAACTGGGCGTTCATATTGCCGATGTAAGCCGGTATGTAAGGAAAGGAAGTTTAATTGATGATGAGGCATATCGCCGCGGGACATCCGTCTACCTGGCAGACCGTGTTATACCTATGCTGCCTTTCCAGCTCTCCAACGATTTGTGCAGTCTGAATCATGATGAAGACCGTTATGCCATGTCCTGCATTATGGATGTGGCGCCTGACGGGAAGGTAGCAGCGGAAAAGATTACGCCTTCCATGGTTCGCGTGGCGCGGCGCTGCAACTATCCGGAGATAAATCAGGCCTTTGAAACGGGAGTGGCGTCTGACGATTTGAAGCCATACCTGCCCATGCTCCGGGATTTAAAAGCGTGTGCTGATATCCTCCGTAAAAACAGAGAAAACAGAGGTGCTCTGGAATTTGATTTCCCTGAATATAAGGTGATTCTTGATGAGGAAGGCAGTCCGCTCCGCATTGAAAAACGGAATCGCGGCGATGCGGAAAAGATGATTGAAGATGCCATGATTGCCGCCAATGAAACGGTCGCCCGTTTCCTGGAAGCTACAGGACATACTTCTGTATATCGCATTCATGACCATCCGGACGGAGATAAGCTCCTTTCTTTAAAAAAGATGATGGCAATTTTCGGAGTGGCGGAAAAACTGCCGAAAGAACCGGAGCCGAAAGATATGCAGCGCCTTATGGAAAGCATGAAAGGAAAAGAGATCGAAGCCGTCGTACAGGTCATGACACTCCGATCTCTGCCGCAGGCGTGTTACAGTACGGAGAACAAAGGGCATTTTGGTATAGCGTCCACTTGCTATACCCATTTCACATCGCCGATCCGCCGCTATCCTGATCTTATGGTTCATCGGCTCATCCGCCAGGCTCTTCGGAACAGGCTGAATAAATCACAGCTGAAAAAGCAGACGGAATTTCTTCTCCGCGCGGTGGAGCATTGCTCCGAAACGGAACAGAATGCGGTGGAAACGGAAAGAGACACAACTGATCTGAAAATGACGGAATACATGGTTCCTTTTGTTGGAGAGCCTTTTGATGCCCATATTACAGGGCTTACCCGGTTCGGCATATTTGTCGGACTGGATAACGGAGTGGAAGGACTTGTCCATATCGATTCCATGGATGATGACGAATACGTTTATCAGGAAGATACCATGACGTTTAAAGGGCTGCGCGGCGGGAAGAAATACACTATGGGAATGCCGGTGCGTGTGACCCTTGTCAAAGCGGATAAGGAAAAACGGGAGCTGGATTTCGTCATGGGGGAGATCCGATCACCGCTTAATCTGGAAAGGCGTGTAAGAAAAGGATCCCGTCCCAAATCGAACACAAAAAAGAAAGCAAAGAAAGGTAAAGGGAAAAAGAAATAATGGCAGCAGAAAAAAATGCGCCGCCTGTGTCCGCAAACCGCCAGGCCTATCATGATTATTTCATTCATGAAACCTATGAATGCGGCATCGCGCTTACCGGAACGGAAGTAAAATCCATCCGCGCCGGCAGGGTGAATTTAAGAGACAGTTTTGCCCGTGTGCAGAAAGGAGAAGTATTTCTCTGGAATGCCCATATCAGTCCGTATGAGCAGGGAAATATTTTCAACCATGACCCGCTTCGGACAAGGAAACTGCTTCTCCATAAAAAAGAAATCTTAAAAATAGAGAATACCCTGAAGACGAAGGGATATACTCTGGTGCCGCTGAAAATGTATTTCCGCCATGGGAAAATTAAAGTGGAAATAGGTCTTGCCACAGGGAAAAAGCTGTACGACAAGCGGCAGGACATGGCAGCGAAAGCGGCGAAGCGCGATTTGGCGCGGCGGATCAAAGAACAGCGGTATGATTGAGTTGAATGTTTTCAATAAAAAACGGGGATTCTTCTCTTATGGAGAATCCTCGTTTTCAGTGGATTATTTTTTTATGATGTCATTCATCCGTTTGAAAGTTCTTGTCATATCGCTGTGACCGGAAAGGTGAGTGATGGCTTTGCCATTCATCAGAAATTTTACTTCTTTAATATCCGGAAATTCAGTGAGCGTGTTTACTGTCATAGCTGTGAAAAGTTCTTCCGTCGTGGTGCTCTTATCCATGTTTAGAAGCTCTTTTGAAAAGTCGACGGTGGCAATGCCGTCTTTTACCTTGACGGTATTGACAGATAACCCTTTCGGAAGGATCGGGTATTTCTGTTTACGATCATCGGCAATCATGGCAGCCAGTGCCGCTTTTGGCGGATCATCTTTTAGTTTCATTTTCACGGTGACCGGCACAAGGTACATAGCATCTTCCGTAGGACGGTAAATAGTGAGAGATACTTCTTTTTCCTGCTGCTCAACGGTAGAAGCCGGTTTTGATGCCGGCGGTGTGGCGGTTGTGGCCGGGGTGCAGCCTGTGATACCGAGCGAAATAAGAAATGCCGCTCCGAGCAGATATATCTTTTTCATGGCATCCTCCTTAATCAGTCTGGGCGAAATAATCTACAAGGCCGTTGAAAAGGCTCTTGGCAATACTCTTGGGTGCCCACTTGGAAGTCAGCATCTTCAGACGGTGTTCATTGGAAATATACCCCATTTCCATGAGGACGGAGGGCATCGTGGTATGGGCGGTGACATAGAAGTTGTTTGCTCTGACACCCCGATCCGGAATGGAGAGACTGTTCAGCGTCGCCTGGTGGAGCATGTGCGCCAGCAGGAGAGATTTATCGCTTCCTACGTAGTAGTAGGCTGTAACGCCGTCAATCTGCGGATTGGAGATCGAATCGATGTGAATGGAAACGAAGACATGGGCATGGGCTTCATTGGCAATATCGCAGCGCGCCTGCAATTCCGCCGTATCGGAAGCGTAAGGACCGTAGACATCTCTATCGGTGGTACGGGTCATGACGACTTTCGCACCTGCTGAAGTCAGGAGATCGCGCAGGTTGAGGGCGATCGGAAGCGTGATGTCTTTTTCATAAATCTCTTTATTATTCAAGTGGCCGATGGCACCTACATCGGTACCGCCGTGACCGGGGTCAAGACAGATGATTTTTCCTTTCAGGGCCTGCCTGGTCTCAGCGGAAACAGGGACGTCCTTTATGGGAGGTGCCGGTGCGGCAGGTGTCGAAGAAGTGATTTCTTCTTTTGCTGCTTTTGCGGCATTTTGCTTTTCCGCTTTATCTACGGATTTATAGTAACTCTTTTTGGCACCGATAATAGGGATATCTACAACGAGACGATGAGGTTTGCCTGCTTTTGCGTCAGGGCGTAAGGCAAAGACGCGGATGTTTTCCATCTTCTGCGGTTTTGTCATGAGGACATCCAAATAGGTGTCGCCGTTTTTTTCTGAAACAGTGGCGAAATCAATAGCCCGTTCATCCATTTCATATTGATGGAGAGCGGAACCCTTGGCAGTATCTCTTAAAATCAGTTGAAAATTTTTCCCTTCTTCATCAATAGCGGCTTCTGCCTTTACTGCATGGGACAAATTCATAGCGATACGGACAAACGGCGGGTCGCCGTCGTTTCTTGCCGTCCATCGGAAATTCGTGATGGAAGCGGGTGCTGCCGAAGCCGGATGGACAGCGAGCAGGAATAAACTGACAAAAAAGATAAGTATAGAAAAAATTCTTTTCATAAGTTTCCTTTCTTTATGTGTAATGCATGAGATGATTATCCGAGGATATTTCCTATTATACCACGGGACATATATTCTTGAATGTTGGTCATAAAAATAGATGGAGCCAGGAGGCACTGATGATCACGATGGTCTTCCAAAAATGACATGAAGTTTGTTTTGTAGTAAAATAAATTATGTATTGTCATTTTGACGAAGTGCTTACGAGGAGTTAAAGTATGTTTTTGTCTCATTGGAAAAAGAGCGCGGCGGTATTTGCCGCTTTGTTTGGAATCAGCGGCGCGGTTTTCCTTGGCGGCTGCGGCATGTGGAAATCAGGTGTGCCGAAAGAAGATGCCGTGAATATGGCGGAGGCTTCTTCCATTAAGGTGAAAGATCCGAATTTCAAACCGGGAACAGCGATTGTACATCGTGATGCTGATGTAGAATACAGCGTGCCTGAAGGAGTTTCCATTCTCATGTACCATATGATCGGGGACATGAAAAATAATTCCGCCGTCATGACGGAGGATAATTTACGTATACAGATGCAGTACCTGAAAGACCATGGATACCATCCCATTACGATGCAGGAATTATATGATTATGTGACAAAAGGGGAAAAACTTCCATCCAAACCGGTATGTATTACTTTTGATGACGGGTATCTGGACAGCTATACTATCGTGTACCCCATGATGAAAGAATTCGGTTATCCCTGGACTTTATTTCTTATTACTGATGATGTGGGGAAATCTTACAACCGCATGACCTGGGAACAGCTGAAGGAAATGGCGGACAGCGGGGCAGTAACCATTGCGAACCATACTTTGAGCCATCCCAAGCTGCATAACCTGCCTACGAGGGCAGAGAAGGAAAACGAAATTATCGGCGCGAATAAAGCCCTCAAGTATCATTTGGGAATTGATAATCTGTGGTTTGCTTATCCGTATGGAGATTATGATGACGAAGTGATTGATATCTGCAAAAAGGCAGGAATCAAGCTGGCAGTAACTACCGATGCCGGACGTGTCCATGTGGGAAGTTACCCTTATGACCTGAAACGCGTATACATTGGGAATAATGTTTCTTTGGCGCGGTTCATGGAACGATTGACGAAAGATAACTATGCGCCTTTATAAAATCAGGAGAAATGATGAGTAAAATATTTCACAGCCTTATATTTCGGTTTATCATAGTTACGCTGGTTTTCTTTGCGGCTACTTCTCCGATCATTGTCCTTTTCGGACCGTTTGGAAATTTGAAGCGTGCCGTGGTAGGCGCTATCATGCGTTCCCGCCATCCCCAGTACATTACCTGGCTGTATAACCAGGAGGAATTAAATGAAATATTGGGTGTAGTCAAAACGACGGAACAGACGCAAGTTCTTTCCTTTAAACCGCGTACCGATTCCACGCTGTCTTTGCAGAAGATTGAAACGACCCGTTTCGTGGGTTATCTTCTGGAAATTCCCAATCCGCAGCGGATACAGGTGGCAACGGCTGAAGATATTCAGGAAAAAGGGGATACGACGAGCCGCATTGCAAAGAAGAATAATGCGGTTGCCGCAATTAACGGCGGGGGATTTTATGATCCCAATGGTACGGGAACCGGCCGCCTGCCCTATGGGTTTATCATTCATGAAGGAAAGTATCTGCTCGGGCAGCAGGTAGATGATAAAGAACGGGTCGATTTTGTCGGCATGACACGTTCAGGGAACCTGATTGCCGGAAACTATAATAAAAAGGAGCTTCATGATTTGGGTGTGACAGAGGGACTGACCTTCGGCCCGCCACTTATCATGAACGGCAAAAAGGTCATCCGCAGCGGTGACGGCGGCTGGGGGATCAGTCCGCGGTCCGCGATCGGACAGAAAAAAGACGGAACCATGATGTTTCTTGTTATCGACGGCCGCCAGCCGGGGTACAGTATCGGAGCCACTTTGGTGGATGTGCAGAATATTATGTATGAAAAAGGCGCGTATATTGCGGCGAATCTGGACGGCGGTTCCAGTACGACCTTGTATTATAACGGCAATGTAGTGAATAAACCGGCGGATCTTCTTGGAGAGCGTATGATTCCGACGGCATTTATCGTGAAATAGGAGGGAACTGATGAATAAGAAATTTCTTACATTTGTTTCCTGCTGTGTCATCGGTACGGTGCTGCAGGCGGGCGGGTACCTTTATCTTGATCAGGTACTCTTTGCGCCTTTGTCTTCCTCGGATTACGGGGTATCTGATGTAAAAGATAAAAATAAGGAGGCTCTTGATAAGGCGGGACGGAAGATATTCAGCAAAATTACGGTGAAGGGGAAAGCCTATTATTCCCATGACTACCATTATATGGCTGATGTTACCGCTGATTCTGTGACGATTTATAATTCAGACAGTTTGAACACGCCGCAGAAAGTGGATCTGAAAGGACAGGGCGTATCTTTCTTTGAATGGATGCCTGACCGTAATCTGGCGCTTATGGCCATGTATCCCATTCATTGGAAAGGCGGACGCTGGGATGTGACTCTGGCAAGGTATAATCCGGAAGGAACGACCCATGAATCGGATGCGCCGATTAAGGATCTGCCGAGAAACGCCAAAATTGTGGATGTGGCATACTCGACTGCGACGAATGCGGTGTATATGAAAATGGAGGTGGGAAACGGACTGTATCGTATTTATCGTACTGATGCAAACTATGATACCCGCCGCATCTATGTGCAGACATCCCATATCGGTAAGATTGCCGTTTTTTATGATGAAGATAAATTCTTCTACGATGACAGCCAGCGGGGCATTATGTATCTTTTTGACGGGGATGACAGCGGCTGGCGCGTTATTTCTCCGCCCGGGCAGTTCCGGCTGGTCGGGCTTGGCGAAGATAAAACGATTTACGCCGTTAAAGTAAATTCAAAAGATGAAGTCATCGGTTACTATACGGGAAGACTGAAAGTGGGCTTTCATGAAGTGAAAGCATTGGAAACACCGGTAGAATTAAATTCCGTCACGGTCCATATGATTCGCGAAGCGGCCGCGGCAAATCCTGAACAGCCGGCAGAGAAGAAAAATTAAATCATTAAATTGTAATATAAAATCGGACAGTCACACAGAAAAGGCTTCGAAAATAAATTCGGGGCTTTTTTTACTCGGAAAAACCTGTGTTTTCTAATGCGCCTGCCTAATAAAACTGATATAATTAAAAAAACTGCTTTTGAAAAGAGGGATTATATGGAGAGGGTCTGTTCTGCAGACGACAGGATCATTGCGGCACTGGATGTAGATTCTTTTGAAAAGATGGAGTCCATCGTGGAGGAGCTGGGAGAACTCGTTTCGTTCTACAAGGTAGGAATGGAACTGTACTATGCTGAAGGAAGTAAAACCATGGAATGGCTTCATGAAAAAGGGAAGCAGGTTTTTCTTGATTTAAAAATGTATGATATCCCGAACACCGTGGCCCATGGAATTTCTGCCGTGTCGGGGCTGGGGATCGACCTGATCACGATCCACGCAGGCGGCGGTCGGGACATGATGGAAGCCGCGGTGCAAGCTGCCGATGAAGCGGGACGGAATAACGGGAGACGTCCAAAAATTCTGGCGGTTACCGTGCTTACCAGTTTTGATGAAACTGTTTGGAAAGAGACGGGCGGATTATTGCCGATTGAGTCTCAAGTGTTCCGCCTGGCAAAACTGGCAAAAGAGTGCGGCGTCGACGGTGTGGTGGCATCGCCGGAAGAAGCGAAAGGGATACGGGAACTTTGCGGAAATGATTTTGAAATTGTCACGCCGGGAATCCGTCCGGCCTTTGCGGGTGCTGATGATCAGAAACGTATCGCCACGCCCGCTGTGGCGCTTAATAACGGTGCGACGCGGCTTGTGATCGGGCGGCCGATTACAAAAGCGGAAGATCCGAAAAAAGCTGTCCGTATGATTTTAGAAGAAATCAGGGAGAATAAAAAATGATGAAAAAAGACGCAGAATCTTTATTGAGAGAGACAAAAGCCATTCTGGAAGGGCATTTTCTTCTGACCAGCGGGCTGCACAGCCCCCTTTATGTAGAGAAGTTCAATGTACTGCAGCACCCTGAGTACACGGAAAAACTTTGTGAAATGATTGCAGACCATTTCAGAAATCAGGGCGTGCAGACAGTCATCGGACCGGCAACGGGCGGCATTATCCTGTCACAGGTGACAGCGAGGCTTTTGGGGACCCGTTCTATTTTTACGGAAAGAGAAAACGGAAAAATGACACTTCGCCGTGGCTTTCGTGTGGAACCGGGGGAAAAGGTTCTCATTGTGGAAGATATCGTGACTACCGGCGGCTCTATCCGTGAAGTGGTGGACGTGGTAAATGAAGCAAAAGGTGAAATTGCGGGCATCGGTCTTTTTGTAGATCGCTCCGGAGGAAAGGCGGATTACGGTGTGCCTGCCGATAAGGTATTTCCTCTTGTCCGCCTGACAGTGCCGGCTTACCGCCCGGAAGAATGTCCGCTTTGTAAAAAAGGAGTGCCAATTACGGAAAGAGGAAGTCATCATTTGAAGAAATAAAAAACAATGATTTGTGAATGAACAGTGAAGAAGAAACGGTACAGTGATGTATCGTTTTTTTATGCGGCAAACAAAATAGACCTCCATGGGGGTGGAGGTCTTCAGGAAAGAGGCAATGTCGTTTGATGGGAGGAACGGTATTGCCTCGGGGGTTAAGTAGAAAGTTCGCACATCAGGTCATGAACGGAAACAATGTCCTTAATTTTGTAGGCATTGGCGCCGCAGAAGACAAGTGCATTATCCACATCTCCTTTGACAGCCCTGATGAGCGCCATAGTGATGCAATATGGTGTTGTGCGGGGATCGCAGGTCTTAAGGCAGTGGAAGCAGTTTCTTACGTTTTCACGCTGTTTGCGGATCCGTTTTACAAAAGGGTTAAGAAGCGCCCGTCCCGGCATATGAACCGGGCTTTGGACGATTGTCACATCTTCCTTTTTTGCCTTGACGTACATTTGTTTAAATTCGTCCGCCGCATCGCATTCTTTCGTGGCTACGAAACGTGTTGCCATCTGCACGCCGGAAAGACCGAGAGAAAGATAATGTCTGATATCTTCTTTATCAAAAACACCGCCGCCGAATACGACGGGGATTTTTTTATTGTACTTTTCTTCAAATTCGTGAACTACCGCGAGAATTTCCAGAATTTCTTTTTCATAGCCGTCGTTTTCATGAAGTTTTACTTCTTCACGGGTGTAGCCCAAATGGCCGCCCGCTTTCGGACCTTCGATGACAACCAGATCTGCTGTCGTGTGGTGGTGCCTGTCCCATAATTTCAACAGGACGCGGCACGCTTTGGGTGAACCGATAATGGGCGCTATTTTGGTTTTCGAACCTTCGACACATGCAGGGAGATCGGCGGGAAGACCTGCGCCGGAAAAGATAATATCTGCTCCGTTTTCTACGGCACACTTGGCATAAACTTCATAGTTATATCCTTTTGTCATGATATTCACGCCGATAATTCCATCAGGCGCTGTTTCACGCGCTTTTTTCAGATGGCGTGCAAGAGCCCTGCAGTTAGCGGCAATCGTGTTTGTTCTGAAATCAGGTTCATCGAAACCGGGCTGTGCCGCAGAAATGACACCGATACCGCCTTCTTTTGCGACGGCTCCCGCAAGACCGGAAAGGCTGATGCCGATACCCATGCCGCCTTGGATGATGGGAATACGGGCTGTCAATTCACCTATATGCAATGCCGGTAAAGACATAGCGCTTCTCCTTCTTGATTATAATACAAAATCACATAAATGTTTTATTTAATGAGTGTAAATTGAAGTTATTTAATTGTAGTGTAGTCCAAAAATATGGATAAGTCAATGGTTTTATGTCAAATAATTTATTCAAACAAAATTTGATTTATTTTTGATAATATGACAAAATAAATCTTCAGTAAAGGAAGACAGGGATAAGGGCATTTCATTGCGTTATGAAGTTAGCACCTGTTCATAAAAGAATTCTTTATTATATCCTTGGATTAAAAGATTCCTGTTACGGGAATAATAGAAAAGCATATTAATCAACAGGGGAGAAACGAGGATACTATATAATGGTTGCGGTGTTGTGATATAGTATTATCAGCAGGTGATAAATATGAACAGAAAACGTAAATGGGAGAAAGAAGAACGGCGGGAAGCGATCACTGATGTGATCCGGCAGAATCCGTGCCTTACCGATGAGGATCTGGCAAAGCGGTTTTCCGTCTCTGCTGCGACAATAAGGCTTGATCGGCAGATGCTGGGGATACCGCAGATGCGGAAACGGATTGAAAAAGCAGTTTCTGAACATCCGTCCGGATTTCATGAAGAACTCCAGATTCTGGATATGGAGAAAGGGAAAAAGGGACTCGCCCTGTTTCATACGACAGAGAAAATGACGGACAGAAGCGGTATGGTTTCCGCAGATCGCCTTTATGCCGCTGCGGCAGATTTTGCGCAGTCTTTGGCAGGACAGGTGCTCACGCCGGTGCAGGTGGGGAATATTAAGTATAAAGAACCTGTCGGCAGTGGTGAACAGCTTGTTCTCAAGGGGAAAATCGCTCTGATGAAAGTAAACAGGAAATATATTTATATCAGCTTCTTTAAAAGAGCGGCGGAAGTGTTCCGTGCCAAATTTATTATGGAAGTATCAAAAACAGGCGGGGAGGAGCTTCATGGATAAAATAGCAGTAGATGCCATGGGGGGGGATTTCGCTCCTCTTGAAATAGTCAAAGGCGCTGTTCTGGCAGTGCGTGATTTTCATGTTCCTGTTGTCCTGGTCGGCGATAAGAAACAAATTGTGAAAGTATTGAAAGACAATCATGCCGATCAGGAACCGTTGATTGAAATCTGCCATGCATCACAGGTGATTGGGATGGGAGAACATCCGGGAATGGCATTTCGTAAGAAAAAAGACGCATCCGTGTCTGTGGGGGCAAAGCTTGTTAAGAACGGAGAGTGCGGTGCTCTTGTCGCTCCCGGTTCAACAGGCGCTGCTGTGACGGCAGGACTTTTAGGGATGGGACGCGTCGATGGGATTGAACGTCCTGCCATTTTAACTCCGATTCCGAATCGGAAAGACGGATATACATTTCTGATTGACTCCGGTGCCAGCGCGCAGCCGAAACCGGAGACACTTTTACAAAATGCTCTGATGGGATATGTTTATGCGAAAAAAGTGTGGCATATCGAAAATCCGCGGATCGGACTTCTGAATATCGGCGAAGAAAGTACAAAGGGCAGTCCTGTCGTGACGGAAGCTTATGAATGGCTGTCCGGACAGAAAGTGGTTCCTTTTGCGGGAAATGCGGAGGGACGTGATATCATGTCCGGTGAATTTGATGTCATTGTTACTGACGGTTTTACAGGAAATGTAGTACTGAAATTTGGAGAAGGAGCTGCCAGCCTGTTTTCCGCATTATTGAAAAAATCGGTGGAAAAAGGTGGTCTTCGGGCAAAGCTGGGGGCCTTTCTCCTGAAACCGGCATTGAAAAAATATCTTGTGAAGCGGCTGGATTATGCCGAATATGGCGGAGCGCCTTTGATGGGGATTAAAGGCGGGCTGATTATCTGCCACGGCGCGTCCCAAGCCCGGGCAATCAGGAATGCCATTCATATGGCAAAAGACCTCTGTGAAGCCCGTGTGGTTAATGTTATTGCAGAAGCGGTGGTGCAGATTGAAAAAGAAGCGGGCCGCTTGAAAGAAGACTGAGCTTTTGGGGGAATAATTATATGAGTGTATGCAGTTCGGCAGGAATTTTGGGAACCGGTCACTATGCGCCGGAAAGACTCCTGACAAATTTTGACCTTGAGAAGTTGGTAGATACTACGGATGAATGGATTCGTACCCGCACAGGTGTGGAAACCCGCCACCTGGCAGCCGCCTCTGAAAATACATCGGATTTGTGTGTAAAAGCCGGTTGTAAAGCTTTAGAAGCTGCCGGTCTTACTGCAGAGGATATAGATTTTGTGATGGTGGCCACAGCTTCACCGGATTACGTGGTGCCGTCGACAGCCTGTCTTGTGCAGGATAAGATGGGAATGAAACGGGCGGGCGGCATGGATATTTCCGCAGGCTGCTCCGGTTATATTTATGCAGTCGCCACAGCAGCCGCGATGGTCAAAGCGGGACTTTATAAATATATTTTGGTGGTGGGCGCGGAAATATTGTCCCGCCTGGTTAATTGGCGGGATCGTTCCACCTGTATTCTCTTTGGTGACGGGGCCGGAGCAGCGGTCATCGGGGCGGCGGAAGAAGGATTCGGCCTTCTGGCATCAGATTTAGGTTCTGATGGGAGCATGGGAAGTATTTTAAATATCCCAGCCAGCGGTGTGGCTGAACCTGTGACGCACCGCGCCATTGATTCGAATCGTATTTACATACATATGGAAGGCCCCGAAGTGTTTAAAGCTGCTGTCCGCCATATGGAAAATACAACTATGGCAGCACTTGAAAAGGCGGGAGTTGATAAAGAGGAAATAGATATGTTCATTGCCCATCAGGCCAATAATCGTATTATCCAGTCTATTGCAAAAAAAGTGGGTATTCCCAAAGACCATATGTATGTGAATGTCGAAAGATATGGAAATACTTCGGCGGCATCCGTGGGGATTGCGCTTGATGAAGCGGTGCGGAGCGGAAAAATAAAACATGGCGATATCGTCGTGATTACAGGATTCGGTGCCGGTCTTACCTGGGGCTGTGATGTAATGCGTTGGATTTAATAGCCATAATTTAATAGTCATAATAGATAGTTTATGTAATGAGGTGAAACAATGAAAACAGCATTTTTTTTCCCGGGACAGGGGTCCCAGAAAGTCGGAATGGTTCATGATTTGTACGAAAAGTATGATTCCGTGAAAAAGATCATTCGTGAAGCTGATGACACATTGGGCTTTTCCATTTCAAAAATGATGTTTGAAGGTCCGGATACGGAACTGATGAAAACAGAATTTACCCAGCCTGCTATTTTGACGGCCAGTGTATGCTGTTGGCAGGTATTGAAAGAAGAAGGCGTTACACCTGATGTGGCGGCAGGCCACAGCCTCGGTGAATATTCCGCCCTTGTGGCGGCAGGTTCAATCTCTTTTTCTGATGCGGTCCATACGGTCAATCTTCGCGGCAAGTTTATGCAGGAAGCGGTACCTCTTGGTGAAGGAAGCATGGCGGCTGTTATCGGCTTGGATCCGGATCGTATCGCTGAAGTCTGTGCGGGTGTTTCTACGGAAAGCCAGCCGGTGCAGGCGGTTAATTTTAATTGTCCGGGACAGACGGTTATCGCCGGGGCTGCCGGGGCGGTGGAAAAGGCTTGTGCTGCTTTGAAAGAAGCCGGCGCAAAGAGGGCAATCATGTTGAATGTAAGCGCGCCTTTCCATTCTTCACTTATGGAACCGGCGGCGCAGAAGCTGAAGAAGGTGCTTGATAAGATTGAGATAAAAGATGCGGAAATTCCTGTTATCGCTAATGTAAATGCACTGGCAGAAACAAAAGCGGCAGATATCCGTACACATTTGGTGGAGCAGGCGGCTCATGCGGTGAGGTGGGAAGAGTCGGTGCGAAATCTTATTGCCGGCGGAATGGACACCATGGTGGAATGCGGACCGGGAACCGTCCTGTCCGGGTTTATGCGCAAGATAGATAAAAGTATCGTGTCTTATCACGCGGAAAATATAGAAACGATTATCGAAACCGTACAAGCATTAAAAGGAGTCTGATAATGGAAAAATTGGAAAAAACAGCATTGGTTACGGGCGCTTCCCGCGGTATCGGCCGAGCGATCGCTCTCACTCTCGGTCAAGCGGGGTATGCGGTAGCAGTTAATTATGCAGGGAGCGAAGCAGCGGCGGAAGCAGTAAAAAATGAAATTATCGCGGCAGGCGGAAAAGCGTTTACTCTGCAGGGAGACGTGTCCGATCCGGAAGATGTAAAGCATATGTTCGAAAAGATTAAAGAGGGGTTCGGATTTCTTGATGTCCTTGTCAATAATGCGGGCATTACAAGAGACAGTTTACTTATCCGTATGAAAGAAAGCAGCTGGGATGAGGTGATTGCAACCAACTTGAAAGGAAATTTTCTGGTACTGAAAGCAGCAGCGGCGATGATGATTCACCGTAAAAAGGGATCTGTCATTAATATTTCTTCAGTTGTAGGCCTTACGGGAAATGCGGGGCAGGTAAATTATGCAGCAGCAAAAGCGGGTGTTATCGGTATGACGAAAGCGGCTGCCAAAGAACTGGCCTCCCGCGGTATCCGTGTCAATGCGGTGGCTCCGGGATGTATCGTGACTGATATGACGGATAAGATACCGGAGAATATAAAAGAAGGCATGCTTCATTCTATCCCGCTCAGCCGTCTGGGGCAGACCGAAGAAGTTGCCAAGGCTGTTTTGTTCCTTGCTTCTGATGATGCCTCTTATATCACCGGGCAGGTTTTGAATGTAGACGGCGGTATGGTGATGTAAGTTCGGCAGGGAGGACAGAGCATCCTGATATGAGGAATGGGAAAATATTCATGCCGTATCATCAGCATAGAGTTTTCCGGCATATATAAAAAGGGTATGCGTCATTCGCTTTTGCAGGATTCTTCGGAGAAGATAAAAGAGGCTGCCACAGCCGTTTACTTTTTTTCCTGACTGCGTTTTTTATATCAGGGAACGGGTTTATATGTAGACGGCGGAATGGTTATGTAATATAATTTATGATGGTAAATTTTATTGAAAGGTGGTGAGATGAATGGGAACTTTTGACAAGGTAAAGAAAATCGTTGTAGACCAGCTGGGAGTCAATGAAGCTGATGTACAGATCGACTCCACTTTTATTGATGATCTGGGTGCGGATTCTTTGGATATCGTAGAACTGATCATGGCGTTCGAAGAAGAATTTGAAATTGAAATTCCGGATGATGCGGCTGAAAAGATCAAAACTGTACGTGATGCAGTTGATTACATTGAAAAGCAGATTCAGTAATTCATACTGGAACATGGCAGGCATCGGGGGCTTTTATTCCCCCGAAAGGCCGCTGTGCGGAGAACACCTCAAAAAAGCGGACCGCAGTTTCGGCCATCCGTTTTTTTGAGGTTTTGTCCCATAAAGGAATATAAAAAACAGGTAATCTGATCCAAATTATGTGAGTGAGGTGCTTTGTAAGAATGGAAAGAAGAGTTGTAATTACCGGTCTTGGGGTGGTATCCCCTGTTGGAACGGGCGTAGAGAAGTTTTGGAACAGTCTTTTGGAAGGCAAATCGGGCATTGCTCCGATTACCCGGTTTGACGCTGCTGATTTCCCGGTGAAAATCGCAGGTGAAGTAAAAGATTTTGATCCGGCACTGGCAGGTGATAAAAAAACAATCCGACATATGGATCGCAATGCCCAATTTGCTGTTGCTGCTGCCCGGATGGCAGTGGAAGATGCCAAATTGGATATGGAAAAAGAAAATCCGGATATGGCAGGAACAGTGATTGGAACCGGTATCGGCGGTATTGCCACCATGGAGGAAACGGTATTCCGTATTGAGCAAAAAGGACCGGGCAAGGTGAATCCTTTTGCTGTTCCTATGATGATTGCCAATATGGCTTCCGGACAAGTTTCCATTACTTTTGGTCTGCAGGGGCCTGTACTCACTGATGTGACCGCCTGTGCGTCCGGTACTAACGCCATCGGTCTTGCTGCACGTCTGATTAAGTATGGTGATGCTGATGTGATGATTGCCGGGGGGACGGAAGCGGCTGTGGCAAAAACACCGATGGCAGGATTTGCCGCCATGAAGGCGCTCTCTTCAAGAGAATGTCCGCCGGAAGAAGCGTCTTGCCCGTTTGATGCCCGCCGGGACGGATTCGTTCTTGGTGAAGGCGCCGGAATTCTCGTACTGGAAGAACTGGAACATGCGAAAAAGAGAGGCGCTTATATTTATGCTGAACTTGCAGGGTATGGTTCCAACGGTGATGCTTACCATATTACCGCTCCCCGGCCGGGCGGCGAGGTGGCGCTCCGCTGCATGCAGAAAGCATTGGCAGATGCCCGTATTGATCCGAAAGACGTGGACTATATCAATGCCCATGGCACATCTACCCATTTGAATGACTTGAACGAAAGTACTGCCATTAAAGAGCTGCTGGGACAGCATGCTTATGAAATTCCCGTAAACTCCACAAAATCCATGACAGGGCATCTGCTTGGCGCAGCGGGTGCGATCGAAGCCGTGGTATGCGTGCTGACTATTGAAAAGAATAGGGTTCATCCGACTATTAACCGGAAAGAAATCGATCCGGACTGTGATTTGGATTATGTGACAGATGGTGCAAGAGATGTAAAAGTAAACGTGGCTATGTCTAATTCTTTCGGCTTCGGTGGACATAACGCGGTTATCGTTATGAGGCGTTATGAGGAGTAGGAATGAGCCGGATTGAGCGCAGGAAGCAGGAGCGGCTGGATGAAGTCCGGCGTTTTGCAAAAGAGAGTGATATTCCTGTCCATAATATGGAGTTGCTGAATGTGGCACTGACCCATACCTCTTATGCCAATGAACATCGTAATCTGAAAGTTCATGACAATGAACGTCTCGAGTTTTTGGGGGACGCTGTTTTGGATCTGGCAGTAGGGGATTATCTTTTCCGGCGTTTTCCCGAATGGCCGGAAGGAGATCTGACCCGTGCCAAGGCAAGCGTGGTGTGCAAACCGGCATGTGCCGAATGTGCGGCTAATTTCCATGTAGGTGATTATATGCTTCTTGGCAGAGGGGAAGAAATGTCGGGCGGCAGAACCCGCGTTTCTATCCTTGGGAATGCTTTTGAGTCGGTGATCGGTGCTGTTTATTTAGACAACGGCTATGAAGTGGCGGCAAAGTTTATTCTGGGCCATATGCAGAAGTTTCTTGATCTGGTTGATCAGGGGATTTATGATCATGACTATAAATCAGATTTACAGGAAATTGCCCAAAAAAATGGTGATGTCGATATACGGTATGAGGTCGTCCGTGATGAGGGACCGGATCATGATAAGACAATATGGATGGAACTTTTCATTAATGGGAAAGCACTTGGAACCGGTATAGGCAAGAGTAAAAAAGAAGCCGCCCAAAATGCGGCTAAGGAAGCCATTGAACGGCTTCATAAGGGAGAGTCAGTACCGCCTTCTCCTGAATGAAGCAAGGGGGGATAAGATTGGCGGCGGTGAAGCAGCTTACAAGGCCGGATGAAATTGTCGCGCGGATACGGGAAATATACGTGCCCAACCATTTTATGTCCGACTATTTTCATATTGATATTGATGATATCCGCTGCGGGAAAGTGACGGTCAGTTTACTGACAGATCCGAGAAAACACACGAACCACAGAGAGGTGCTCCACGGCGGTGTTATGATGGCGCTTGCCGATTCGGTGACAGGAGTTACCGGGGCATCTGTCGGGGCGGTAGTCGTTACAGTCAGCCTTACGATGAGTTTTATCCGTAATGCGAGACCGGGTTCCAGAATCCGTGTAAAAAGCCATATTACCCACAACGGCAGAACAACAATTGTTATTGCCGCGGAAATGTATGACGAAGATGATAAATTGATGGCAAATATACTGGCGGACATGATGATTGTTGATCATTTTCCCGAGATACCGAGAACGTGGTAAATATAAACGGATACTTCCGAATATTCCTGTGGGCATATAATATGCTTCAGGAACGGAGTATCCGTTTTTTATCTTATTTAATTTTCAATACCGGTTCGTACAGGTACGCCTTTGTCATAATAGTGGCGTATCTTTTTCATTTCTGTAATCAAATCGGCGGCGTCAAGAATTTCTTTCGGCGCATTCCGTCCGGTAAAAATGAGTTCTACTTCAGGGCGGCGGGCTTTTAAAATTTTTCCCGTATCTTCCTCTGTTGCCAAATCATACCAGCGTGCCATATTATATTCGTCCAGGATGACCATGTCGTAGTTTTTAGAAACAGCGTCTATGGCCTGCTCAATTCCTTTCAGAGTCATTTCCCGATAGTCTTTCGGAGGATGTCCCGCAGGATAAATTCGAATATGGTTTCCCCATGTTTTTCGCTGTTCATCCGTGAGCATTCCTTCCTTTGCGATGAAGTAAGGTTTGCCCAAAGTGATCAAGGTAATGCCCGGAATCGACTGGAGAATTTTCTGCTCTGAATAAGCGAGGGATTTCATGAATTGAAGGATACAAACTTTCTTTCCCGCACCGACAGCGCGGATGGCAAGTCCGATGGCGGCAGTTGTCTTGCCCTTTCCGTCGCCTGTATATACATGGATATATCCTTTGGTCATGATGGCTGCCTCCTGTTTTTATTACACAAAATGACGGGGTTTCCGCATAAAAAAATCTTCCTGCTCTTACGGAAGAAAAGATGTTTCGCATGGGAAAATCAAAAAAATTGTTTCCTTGTTCCACATTTGTACTGTTTATAACGGCGGTGGACAAAAAAACCTCCGAGAGTAAGAATGAAGAGAACAACGAAACGTATACCGTGCTGGGAAAAATGGATCAGATCATGGCCGAGAACGACTTCAATGACTACGGAAGGAATTTTTCCGAAGAGTGTTGCCCGCAGATGCTGTCTTGTGGTGAGTTTTGTGAGGACTGCCGCTGCGGTAAAGAGAATGTTTGGCGAGTAGGGGATTGCCCGGGCTACAGCCATGGCGTATACCGAACTGTATTTGTCTACTTTTCTTAACATATGCTTTTTCTCAATGATCCGCCTTGCTTCATCCCTGAAAAATATGCGGCCGATATGAAAACTGATTTCAATCCCTATAACTTCGCCGATCCAGGAAATAATGATTCCCGGCAGAAGACCGAAAAGAACGCCGTTGATGGTGAGAAAAGGAATCGTGGGGATACCGAAAACGTTACAGAGAATCAGTAAAAAAAGGCTCACTGCAAAAGCTCCGTAGCCAAAAGAGGAAATATAGCGGGACAGACTATCCACATCTCCCGCCAAAGTCAGGGTGATGGTATTGCTGTAAAATTCAGGAAAGAATATTTTGGCGATAAGAAAACATATGGCTGCCAGAAGCAGGAGCATAAAAATTCCTACCGTTTTTTTATATGAATCAGGCATGAGGGATTCCTTGCAGAAAAAATAGGAAAACGGAAATATACAAGCTGCATAATTCTGTTTCCTGCAGAACAGTAATTTATTTTCATTATTATAGAACAAACCGTTCTTTATTGCCAGTTATCCGATGGCGTTATACATACCGTATTCGTTTTTACACATCCGGTCACTTGCAAAAATATATTTCCGCTTATATAATAACGAATATATTAAAAATGGCATGGATGGGAAGAAGCTGTCGGGTTTTCTCAAAGAGAACCGCTCCTTGGCTGGAAGAGCGGCAGAAAAAAAACAGCAAGTCACCCCGGAGCCGGCAGGGAGGCCTGTCCGCCGCGCACGTTACGCGCTGATGAGTGGCCTGACGGCTATTTAGGTGGTACCGCGGAAGTCTCTTTCGTCCTATGGGATGAAAGAGTTTTTTATTTACAGGGAGTGGATGACATGGATGAGATGAAAGATTTAGGGAAGTATGAACCCGGTGCGATTGAAGAGAAATGGTATAACTTTTGGGAGGAACACGGTGTATTTCATGATGAACCGGAGGAGGGGAAAGAGCCGTACAGCATTGTGCTGCCGCCTCCCAATGTAACGGGGCAGCTTCATATGGGGCATGCGCTGGACAATACATTGCAGGATATCCTGATCCGCTATAAAAGGATGCAGGGGTATAATGTCCTTTGGCTTCCGGGAAAGGACCATGCCGGTATCGCCACACAGGTCAAGGTGGAAAAACAAATCGCCGAAGAAGGCCTCACAAAGTACGATCTGGGACGTGAAAAGTTCTTGGAACGCGTATGGGAATGGAAGGAAAAATACGGGAATACCATCGGGAAGCAGATCCGACGCCTGGGGTCTTCCTGTGATTGGAGCCGTGAACGTTTTACGATGGATGATGTTTGCGCCCGTGCTGTCCGTGAAGTATTTGTATCCCTTTATGAAAAAGGTCTGATTTATCAGGGGTTCCGCATTACCAACTGGTGTCCCCGCTGCCAGACGGCGCTTTCCGATATCGAAGTAGAGCATGAAAATGATATGGGCCATCTGTGGTATTTCGATTATCCTCTTGCCGATGAGGAAGGTGCTGTGCGCATCGCGACGACCCGTCCTGAAACGATTCCCGGTGATACGGCCGTCGCTGTTAATCCGAAAGATGAAAGATATGCGCATCTGGTCGGGAAGAAGGTGAAGCTGCCGACTACTGACAGAGAGATTCCTATCATCGCTGATGAATATGTAGATATGGAATATGGTACAGGCTGTGTAAAGATTACACCTGCCCATGATCCAAATGACTTTGCCATGGGTGAACGCCACCATCTGGAAACCATCGTCATCATGAATAAAGACGGCACGATGAACGAAAAGGCGGGCAGATATAATGGCATGGACCGCTACGAGTGCAGGAAAGAGATCATCAAAGATTTTACGGATATGGGGCTTTTTGTAAAAAGCGAAGAAAAAGAACATGCCGTCGGTCACTGCTCGCGCTGCCATACGGTTGTTGAACCGCTTACCACGAAACAGTGGTTTGTCAAAATGAAACCGCTTGCCGGTCCCGCTATGGAAGCAGTGCAGTCGGGGAAAACAAAATTTGTTCCTGAACGTTTTTCTTCTACCTATATCCAGTGGCTGGAAAATATTCATGACTGGTGTATTTCCCGCCAGCTCTGGTGGGGACATCGTATTCCTGTGTGGTACTGCGACGATTGTGGTGAAGTCATTGCGTCCCGCACCGATTTGGAGGTCTGCCCGAAATGCGGAAGCAAACATATCCGCCAGGATCCTGACGTTCTTGATACATGGTTTTCCTCTGCGCTCTGGCCGTTTTCTACCATGGGCTGGCCTGACAGGACGCCGGTCCTGAACCAATGGTATCCTACATCTACGATGGTTACCGGTTATGACATCATTTTTTTCTGGGTTGCCCGTATGATGTTCATGTCTATGGAATTCATGAAGGAAATTCCTTTCAGGTATGTGTTTATTCATGGTCTTGTCCGCGATTCCCAGGGGCGGAAAATGTCCAAATCCCTGGGCAACGGCATCGATCCCCTGGAAGTGATTGAGAAATATGGCGCTGATGCGCTTCGGTTTACGCTTGTCACAGGCAATACGCCGGGCAATGATATGCGTTTTTACTATGAACGTGTGGAGGGAAACCGTAATTTTGCCAATAAATTATGGAACGCCAGCAAGTTTACCCTTATGAATCTGGATGACTATGATCCCCGTTTCATTCCGGAAGAAAGTCAGTATACACTTGCGGATAAATGGATTTTGGAAGGTCTTGCGCAGACGGAAGAGCATGTCAGCGAGAACCTTGATAAATATGAGTTAGGCGCTGCCGCGGATTCTATTTATAATTTTGCATGGAACTCTTTCTGCGACTGGTATATTGAAACGGCGAAGGGGCGTCTTTATGAAGCGCACAATGCCGACCGGCAGGTTACCCAATATGTCCTTGTGTATGTACTGACGAGAATTATGGCGCTCCTGCATCCTTTTATGCCGTTTATTACGGAACACCTCTGGCAGCATCTGCCCCACTCCGGTGAAACTCTGGCGAGAGCTCCCTGGCCGTCAGCGGATGAAAGACTTCGTTTCCCGGAAGAACAGGAGCAGATGGAGCGTATCATGGATGCGATTAAGGCTGTCCGCAATATGCGTGCGGAAGCGAATGTGGCGCCGAACAGAATGTGCCATATCCGGATCGCGGTTCATCGTGATGATTTGAAAAAATGTATCGAAACCCACGAAGAATATTTTGAAAAACTGGGGCATGTAGAAAAAATCGTCCTGCTTGCCGCTGATGGAACAAAGCCTGAAAATGCCCTTGCTGCTGTTGTCACGGGCATGGAAGTATATCTTGAATTGAAGGGCCTGATTGATACGGCTAAGGAAAGAGAACGGATCGAAAAGGCAAAAGCCGCTCTGGAAAAAGAAATCGCCCGTACATCCGGTAAGTTGAACAATAAGGGTTTTCTTGTGAAAGCGCCGGAAGATGTTGTGGCGAAAGAAAAAGAAAAACTTGCGGAGTTTAAAGAGAAGATGAAATCATTTGATGAACGTCTTCGTTTCCTTGCCGATCTTTAATTGTTGTTGCATAAAGGAGTCAGTATGAATTATCAGGAAAGTATTTCCCGTCTGGAAGAAGCATCCGTTTTCGGAATCAAGCCGGGGCTGGAACGAATGCAAAAAATTCTTGCTGTACTGGGAAATCCTGAAAAAGCCTGTAAGATGATCCATATCACGGGGACGAATGGAAAAGGGAGCGTCGCCGCTATGATAACAAGTGTTTTGGAAAATACAAATCTTAAGGTAGGGCGGTTTACGTCACCGCATCTTATAGACTACACGGAACGGATTTACCTGGGTGGGAAAGATATCTCCCGGGAAGATTTTGCCAAAGCGGCCACAGTGGTTTTTAAAGCTCATGATGAGCTGGTAGCCGCGGGGGAAGAAGCATTGACGGAATTTGAACTGCTGACAGCCATCGCGTTTTGGTATTTCCGTGAAAACAAAGCAGATTATGCCGTTATGGAAGTCGGCATGGGCGGGCGTTTTGACGCGACCAATGTAGTGATGCCTGTTGTTTCCGTCATTGCGAATGTGGCTATGGATCACATGCAGTATCTGGGAAATACCCTTCCGGAAATAGCGAGAGAAAAAGCGGGAATTATCAAAAAGGGTATTCCGATAGTCACTGCGGCGCAGCATGTGGCTTTGAAGGAATTGAAAAAAGATGCCCACAATAAAAAAGCACGCATTTATTTTTACGGCCGTGATTTTGAAATCGACACAAGAAACAAATGGGAGCAGGGCCAGGTCGTAGTGGTGAAACGGAAAGGCATGCCGAAAGAACTGGAAAAGAGCATGCTCTTTGTTCCCTTTATCGGTGCCCATCAGGCAGTCAATGCGGCGGTGGCAGCGATGGCACTTACCATTCTCATGAAAGAAGACGGTCGAATTAATGAAAATGATCTTCGTGAAGGATTGGCGCGGGCCAGATGGCAGGGCCGTTTTGAAATCCATCACGCAGGGGGGAAAACAGTTGTCTTAGACGGCGCGCACAATGAGGCCGGAGCGGAAGCGCTTCAGGAAGCATTACAGGAACAGTATCCCGATAAACGGCGTATTTTCGTTTTTTCTTCTCTTCAGGATAAAACGACGGAAACCATTATTCAGATGCTCGTAAGAAAAGGGGACAAGGTTTATGCCTGCGCCGCGCCGACACCGAGGACAAGGACGCCTGAAGAAATCTGTGAAATGATTGACCGGCAGAAAATCAGGGCGGAGCACAAGATAGCGGGGAGCGTGGCAGATGCTTTGGAAAAGGCGGTGAAAGAGGCGGATGAAAACGATATTGTCCTCGTCTGCGGCTCTCTTTACATATTGGGAGACGCGATCCGGTGGCTTCGAAAGCAGGAATTGGCAGAATAATAAACAAGAAAAAGGACTGAGGGAAACATAAAATATTTTCTCAGTCCTTTTTCTTTTCTTGTTGTCGCTGATTATTATGCTGATAAATAAATGAGCAGCCCATCAGCGTTTTATCATAGATTAGTAATTTTCCGCCTTAATAGCGAAGAAAGAACGGGGATGGTTGCATACGGGACATTCTTCCGGCGCCTCTACGGATTCGCAAGTGAAGCCGCAGTTCGCGCACATCCAGAGTTTCTTTTCATCTCTCTTGAATAATTTGCCGTTTTCCACATTGGCAAGAAGAATTTTATATCTTCTTTCATGCTGCTTTTCAATTTCGCCGATTTTGGCCATGAGGAAAGCAATCTGCGGAAAGCCCTCTTTTTTTGCAGTTTCAGCAAACTCCGGATACATTGAAGTCCATTCATCATTTTCCCCTTTGGCTGCCATTTTCAAATGTTCGGCGGTATCCTTTTTCAGATCCCCCACGAGCCAGAACCAGATTTTAGCATGAGCTCTTTCCTGGTTCGCGGTTTCTTCAAAGAGATCGGCAATCTGCCGGGACATGGACGGATCTTTTCGTGCTTCGCCAGCGAAGAGATTGTATTTCACATGGGCCTGTGCCTCTCCCGCGAAAGCGGCGCGCAGATTTTTTTCGGTCTGTGTACCTGCAAGGCGCGACATTTCTTCCAAAGCTTTTTCTTCATTCATGATTTTTTCCTCCTGAACAACTTACCTTACTATAAAGGATACTCCTGATATCCGTAATTATTATACATGATAAAAGTTTTGCGGAACAGGGAAAATGAGAAAGGAATATTTTCTATTTCCAATTTGGCATGAAAGTAGAATCATTTTGTAAATAAATTTTTACAAAGAATTTACACAGCTGCTTTATGATAAAGAAAATAATAGGAAGTCGTGTACCTTTTAAGGGGGCGGGAGTATGTTCAGCCTGGTCAATAAGCATGAAGAGTTTTTTGATTTTCTTGTAACAAATGGAGAATATTTTCACAAAGGAACGCTTATGGTCAAGGAGGTCCTTCAAGATCCGAAGAAGCTGGAACGCTGTGCCAAGGAAGCAGAGAAAATTGAGCATCTTGCTGACGGAGTGACCCATGAAGTGGCGGCAAAAATGAAGCATGTCTTTATTACGCCTATTGACAGAGAGGATTTTTATCTCCTTACCAGCAACCTGGACGACTGTGTAGACGATATTAAAGATGTCATCTTTACTTTGCGCATTTATCATGCCGGCCTCGGCTGGAACCGGATGCTTCGCATGGCGGATATTCTGATAGAAATGTCCGGAGAATTGATTATCCTGTTCCGCCTCCTGAAAGATATAGATAAAAATGAAACGGAGATTACAGAACGGGCCCGTAAGATCAATCGTCTCGAAAGTGAAGCAGACACGATTTATCGTGCGATTATTTCTGATTTGTTTGACGGTACCCATGATGCGGTAGAGATTATCCGCTGGAAGGAAATCATGGAAACGATGGAGGAAACGGCAGATCAGGCGGAACGCGTAGGTAATTTGATTAAAGAAGTGGTTATGAAATATGCCTGATATTTATGCGATAGGCCTGGTAATTGTTCTGGCGCTTGCCTTTGATTTTATCAACGGCTTCCATGATACAGCAAATGCGATTGCTACTTGTATCGCAACGCGCTCCTTAAGTCCCCGCATAGCGATTATCATGTCGGCGTTTTTAAATTTTGTTGGAGCGATGGTGTCGACCGGTGTGGCGAAAACAATCGGAGGGGAGATTGTCACGTCTCCGCAGATGGTGGACTCCACAGTGCTTATAGCGGCGCTTTTTGCCGCTATCGTATGGAATCTTTTTACCTGGAAGATCGGCATGCCTTCCAGCTCCTCTCATGCGCTGATCGGCGGCGTCCTCGGAGCGGTGACAATTTCTTACGGTACGGGGGCAATCAATGGGAACGGGGTTTTTATGATCGTGGCGGGACTTATCGGTTCGCCTGTTATTGCCATGTTCAGCGGATATGTCATCATGACGCTTCTGTTTATCCTGTTCCGGAATGTGGGAAGATCGAAAGTGAATTATATTTCTCTCCATATACAGAGCTTATCCGCCGCGGTAATGGCATTTTCCCACGGTTCAAATGATGCGCAGAAGTGCATGGGAATCATCACGCTGGCGCTTTTGTCCGGCGGGTACATTGGAGAACTGGAAGTTCCTTTCCTTGTAAAGATTGCCTGTGCTTTTGCCATGTGTGCGGGGACGAGTGTGGGCGGCTGGCGCATTATCCGTACTGTCGGGAATAAAATATTCCGTTTGGAACCGGTGAACGGACTGGCAGCGGATATCAATTCGGCGTTAACTATTTTCACGGCGACCTTTCTGCATCTCCCCGTATCTACGACACATGTGGTCACAGGCTCCATTATGGGGGTGGGCTGGGCAAAGCGGTTCCGTGCAGTACACTGGAATGTGGCGTATTCCATGGTGGGTGCCTGGGTCATGACGATTCCCAGCACAGCGGCAGTCGGCGCATTGGTATACATCCTTATCCGTTATATCTTTTGAGAAAATACGATGATCGCCCGTTGATGCGGGTGTTTTTTGTTGAAATGTCCATATAAAGTTTCACGAGTGTTTTATGCAATGACCATTCTTTGCGAAACTGTTTGGGCAGCGGAGTTGGTCATTGACTGGAAGAGAAAAGAGATGTTACCTGCAAGGTCTTGACATAGTCGAAAAACGGGAACGACCCATGAAAAGAACTTATGTGGTAAAATAAGGGAGCATAGGTAAACCCGTTAGGGGATAGAAAGGATTATTATGCTGATACAATGGTTTCCCGGCCATATGGCAAAGACAAAACGGCTGATTATCGAACACTTGAAAGCGGTAGATGTGGCGGCGGAACTTTTGGATGCCCGTATTCCTCTGGCCAGTGCGAATCCTATGGTGGAAGAGCTTCTGTCGGGGAAGCCGCGCATCGTCATACTGAATAAGGCGGATCTTGCGGATCCCGGAATGACGAAAGCTTGGGAATCATACTATAAAAGGAAAGGGGTTGCTGCGGTATCTATGAGCTGCGGCAACGGCAAAGATAAAAAGAAATTTCTCCGTCTCATCAAAGAAGCGGCCGGTCCGATGCTGGAAAAGTGGAAACGCCGCGGCTTGAAAACGAGATCGGCACGGATCATGATTCTTGGAATTCCCAATGTAGGCAAGTCAACTCTTATCAATTTTATTTCAGGAACAGCGGCGGCCCGGACAGCCAATACGCCCGGACACACACGGGGCAAGCAGTGGGTCCGTCTTTCGCAGGGGTTGGATCTTTTGGATACCCCCGGTGTTTTATGGCCGAAGTTTGAAGATCAGGTGGCGGCTCTTCGTTTGGCGGCGACCGGAGCGATTGCCGGAGATGTCTTTGATGCGGATACGGTAGTTCCTGAACTGATGAGGGTGCTTGCACGAACAGCACCTGATGCGCTTCGTGAAAAGTACGGAATTGAAGATGCGGCAGCGGATCCCCAAATCCTTCTGGCCCAGGCGGGAAAAAGACGGGGCTGTATTCTTCCCGGAGGCGCGATTGATTATGCCCGTGCACAGACAATGATACTTAATGATTTTCGGAGCGGAAAACTGGGACGCATTACACTTGACGCTGTTCCGGCGGAGGAAGTATGACAATTTCTGAAATCAGGGACATATTGAAACAGGAAACCGTGGAGAAAACGGTTTTGGAAGAAATTATGGCAGATGAACGGAAAGGTGTCCGGCAGCTGGTGGATGCCTATATCCGCCGCCTGAATCGGGAATCGGTAGAACGGTTCCGTGTGGAAGATATGTACGAACCGGAAAGTTCTTTTTACAAAAAAGGATTGGAGTATGTTGCCGGAATTGACGAGGTAGGACGCGGACCGTTGGCGGGACCTGTTACAGTCGCGGCAGTTATTTTGAAGCCTCATTTTTTTATTGCGGGACTTAATGATTCGAAAAAAGTGGCGCCCCGGCGGCGGGAAGAAATTGCAAAAAAAATTCACGAAACGGCAGTGGATATTTCCATTGTCAGCCTTTCTCCGGAAGAGATTGACATGCGGAATATTTATGCGGCAACGATGGAAGCCATGTACCGCGCGGTGCGGAATCTGAAGATACAGCCGCAGGCGGTCATCGTAGACGCCATGCCTCTCCATTTTCCTGTTCCGTCCCTGTCGCTGGTCCACGGGGATGCCAAATCGGCATCTGTTGCGGCGGCATCTATCGTGGCAAAGGTTCACAGGGATCATCTGATGGATGAGTATGACAAAGTCTACCCGGGTTATGGATTTTCGCAAAACAAGGGATATGGCACGGCGGAGCATATAGATGCGATCCGAACATTGGGAATCACACCGATCCACAGGAAAAGTTTCGAACCAGTGAAGAGTATGGTGAATGGAACATATTTATAAGATATTTTTAGAACAGGACAGGGGGACGATCATGAGACAATGTATGGATGCAGAAAACCTGCACAGAAGATTGAAAAAAATTATCGGACAGGTGCAGGCGATTGACCGTATGGTGGAGGAGGATATCGCCTGTGAAGATATGCTGTCCCAGATCAATGCGGCCAAATCGGCGCTCCACAGAGTGGGACAGATCGTTTTGGAGGGTCACCTCCATCATTGCGTTTTAGATGGAATTGAACATGGAGATGCGGAAGAAACCATTGCGAAGTTCAGCAAAGCGGTAGAACGTTTTTCCAATATGGGATAATCTCCAAAGAAGGTACTATGTATCCTGTGAATATAAAAATGGACGGCAGGGCTTGTCTTGTTATCGGCGGCGGGCATGTAGCGCAAAGAAAGGTCTGTACGCTTTTGGAGGAAAAGGCGGCGGTGACAGTGATCGCACCCGAAGTCTGCAGTGGTCTGGAGGCTCTTTTCCGGGAAGGGCGTATTTCATGGCGCAGGGAAAGTTATGAGGCTCCTATGTGCGGCGGCTTTTGTATGGTGGTGACGGCGGCAGGGGATAAGGAAGTTGCGCTGTCGGTACAGAAGGAAGCCGAGCGGAAGGGCTTTTTATATAACGCGGCGGATTTTCCTGCGTTGGGGAATTGCCATATTCCCGCACGGATAAAAAAAGAGGGGATTATGGTGACAGTGTCCACTGAAGGCCGGTCGCCTGCTATGGCAAAGTATGTGAAAAACTGGCTTGCCCTTGAAATACCTGATGCCTATGGACAATGGCTGGACAGAATGGGGGCGCTTCGGTCGGTATTGCAAGAGGGATTGGCGGATGCGGAACAGAGGGAAAAGTTCTGGCGTCTTGCTTTTGAACATCAGGTTATGGAATTGGTTGTTCAGGGAAATCTGGACGCGGCAGAGGAGCGTGTACGCAGTGGTATTAGCCGTCTTAGGTCTGAATCATAAAACTGTTTCTGTGGATATTCGTGAAAAGTTTTCTATTTCTGAGGAAAGTGCGCGGGATGGGCTGCTCCATTTGTCTGAGCAGGAAGGAATTAAGGAGGCGGTTGTCCTTTCCACATGTAACCGCACAGAGATATATGCTGTTTTAAAAGATGAGGAAGATAAGGAGAAATTATATCATTTTTTCCTGACACTTTCAGGAAACAGTAAAGCAGAAAAAGAATATTTCTTTTTTTATACAGGTACAGAATGTATCCGTCATCTTTTCCGGGTTGTTTCAGGGCTTGATTCCATGGTTCTCGGTGAAAGCCAGATCCTTAATCAGATCAAGACGGCTTACACGGGAGCTTTGGCGGTTCACGCGACCCGTACCATTTTAAATACGCTTTTTCACCGCGCCATTACCACGGGGAAAAGAGTCCGTACAGAAACGCGGATATCAACAAGTGCTGTTTCTGTGAGTTATGCGGCTGTTAAGATGGCGGAAAAGATTTTAGGCAGTCTGGAAGGGGAAAAGGCTCTCGTCTTCGGCGCGGGTGACGCGGCGGAACTTTTAGTGAAGCATTTGCAGGGGAGAGGGCTCAGGGAAGTGATTGTGACAAACCGTCATCCAAAGCGGGCAGAGGAGCTGGCACGCAAGTTTGATGGAACGACGCTGCCTTTTCATGAGGCGGTGGCATCAGCAGAAGATGTGGATGTGTTTATTACAGCTACGGGAGCAACCCAGTATATCGTGAAGGCCTGGGATGTGCGGAATCTTATGATGAAAAGAAATAATAAACCTCTTGTGGTCATTGATATCGCCGTACCCTGCGACGTTGAGCCGGAAGTAGGGAATATAAAGAATGTGACGCTATGCAATATCGATGCCTTGCAGGAAATCGTGGAAAATAATATTAAATTCAGGGAAGCGGAAGCGGAGCGGGCAGCCATTATTATTGAAGAGGAAATTAAATCAATTCTGGACCGCTTTACTTATCTCGGCACGCGGCCCGTTATGGTGTCGCTTTCTGAGAAAGCGGAACAAATCCGTCAACGTGAGCTCCGCCGCGCTATGGGAAAACTGCCTGATTTAAAAGAGGAAGAGCGGCGGGTTATAGAACATATGACCCACATGCTGGTGAGAAAAATGCTCCGTGAACCGATGACTTATCTTCATGAACACGCAGGGACGGAAAAAGAAAGTGCAGGCAAGAGTGCCGTAAAAACATTGTTCAGTCTTGATATGGGAAAGGGGAAGGCTGTTGAAAGATAAGATTGTAATCGCCACGAGAGAAAGTTTGCTGGCACTTTGGCAGGCAGAATATGTGAAGAAACGGATTGAAGATACTTATCCTGAAATACAGGTGGAGCTGCTTCCGGTGACGACGAAAGGCGATCAGATTCTGGACAGATCTCTTCTTGAAATCGGGGGAAAAGGGCTTTTTATCAAGGAACTGGAAAAACTGCTTCTTGAGAAAAAAGCAGATATAGCCGTTCATTCTTTGAAGGACATGACTGCTGTAATTCCCGATGGATTGAAACTGGCGGCAGTGACGGCGAGAGAGGATCCGCGGGACGCTTTTGTATCTTTGGAATATGGCAGTCTGCAGGAGTTGCCGGAAGGGGCGGTCGTGGGGACATCCAGTCTCCGCCGACAGGCGCAGCTGCTCCATTTACGGCCGGATCTGCAGATAAAAACGCTTCGCGGGAATGTGCAGACAAGACTCCGGCATTTGGATGAAGGGAACTATGATGCAGTGATCCTTGCGGCGGCAGGATTGAAACGGCTTGGACTGCAAGAACGGATCCAATCTTATATTTCTACCTGTGATAGCATACCTGCGGCGGGGCAGGGTGTTATGGCTATTGAAACAAGAACCGGTGATGATGAAACAATGGAGATTATTCAATTTATCCATGATGAAAAAGTGGCATCCTGTATAATGGCAGAACGAGCATTTCTGGAAAAAGTCGGTGGTGACTGTAAAGTGCCTGCAGGTATCTATGCAGTTCCGTTTCTTGGGCATATAGAGGCGGTGGCTTTCATTGGATCACCTGATGGGAAAGAGATGTACAAAAGGAGCCTTAATGGGCAGACGCAGGATGCAAAGCAGCTGGGAGAAAGTTTGGCGGAAGCATTGATTGCCGATGGTGGCGGCCGCATTTTAGAGGAATTAAGAAAATGATGGATGAGGAGAAACGGATGAAGAAGGGAAAGGTATACTTAATCGGAGCAGGTCCGGGCGACCCCGAACTTTTTACACTGAAAGGGAAACGCTGTCTTGAAAAAGCGGATGTTATTGTCGGGGATTATCTGGCGGATAAACGGATTCTTCGTTTTGCCAATAAGAATGCGGAATACATCTATGTAGGAAAAAGCTGCGGCAGCCATACAATGACACAGCAGGATATCAGCCGCCTTCTTGCTGAAAAAGGGAAAGAAGGGAAAATTGTTGCCCGCTTAAAAGGGGGAGACCCCTTTGTTTTTGGGCGCGGGGGAGAAGAAATCGAAGTGCTCCGTGCGGCAGGCGTGGACTTTGAGGAAGTGCCGGGAGTGACGTCGGCGATTGCGGCTCCCGCTTATGCGGGTATTCCTGTGACCCACAGGAAGGTGGCGGCATCCTTTGCCGTTATCACGGGACATGAGGATCCGACAAAAGGCCATTCTGACATTCATTGGGAAAAACTGGCAGGCGCTGTGGATACGCTTGTGTTTCTTATGGGCGTAGGCCGTACGCAGCATATTGCCGAAGAACTGATCCGTTACGGGAAAAGCGCAGACACACCGGCGGCGTTTGTCCGCTGGGGTACCCGTCCCTATCAGGAAACGTATACCACTACACTTGGAGAGGCGGCGGAAGCAGTCAAGAAATATGGCATCAAGCCGCCATCCGTATTTATTGTCGGGAATGTAGTCAACCTTCGCGAGCAATTGCGCTGGTATGACAATAAGCCGCTTTTCGGAAAGCATGTGGTCATTACCCGTTCCCGCACGCAGGCTTCCCGGCTGACGGAAGTGCTGGAAGACTTGGGGGCATTCTGTACGGAGATTCCATCCATCAAAATTGAATCCCCCGATGATGGCTGGGCAAGTATTGATCAGGGAATTGAAAAACTTGCCGAATATAACTGGATTGTATTTACCAGTCAAAACGGAGTAGATGCTTTCTTTAAGAGGATCTATGAAAAAGGATTTGATACACGGGCGCTTGGTCATGTAAAGATTGCTGTCATAGGGCCGGCTACAGATAAGCAGCTGCTCCTCTACGGCCTCAAGGCAGACTGCGTGCCGCCGGCATACAAGGCGGAAGATTTGGCAGAAGCAATGAAGCCGCTTGTCCGTCGGGGAGACAAAATCCTGCTGCCCCGCGCGAAAGTGGCAAGAAGCGTACTGCCTGAAATGCTGACAGATTACGGATGCCATGTGGACGTGGCGGAAGCTTATGAAACCGTTTGTGATGAGGAAAATAAAGAAAAATTAAAGGAACTTCTTGTGAATCATGAAGTGGATATCATTACATTTACCAGTTCATCTACCGTATTCAATCTGGTAGACCAGCTGGACGGGAAAACGGGACTGCTTGACGGAGTGTCCCTGGCATGTATCGGGCCGATTACTGCGGATGCCTGCCGAAAGTACGGCTTGGAACCGCAGATTATTTCCGATACATTTACAATTGACGGACTGACAGAAGCGATTGTGAAAGGAGTTGCGAAAGAATGAAATTGAATACACTGCGTCCGCGCCGTTTAAGGCGTACTGCTGCTGTCCGCAGCATGGTACGGGAAACGTCTCTGGAAATCAATGACTTTATTTATCCGATTTTTGTTGTTCCCGGGACGAATGTGAAAGAAGAAATACCAAGTATGCCCGGATGCTATCATCTGTCTGTGGATCAGGCGGTCAAACAGGTGGAGGAAATCATCAGTCTCGAGATTCCTGCAGTGGAAATATTTGGGCTGCCTTCTTATAAAGATGACATCGGTTCTTCTGCCTGGGATATGGAAAGTCCTGTGCAGCGGGCAATGATGGCAATCAAAAAAGAATTTCCTGATCTTATTATTGTAGGTGATGTGTGTCTCTGCCAGTATACTAATTCCGGACACTGCGGGCAGCTCTGCGGCCATGAAGTGGATAATGATCCCACGTTGGAATTGCTGGCGAAAGTTGCCGTTTCCCAGGCGGAAGCCGGTGCGGATATCATTGCTCCTTCCGATATGATGGACGGGCGTATTTCTGTCATCCGAAACGCGCTGGATACAAATCGGTTTTCTCATATATCCGTCATGTCCTATGCGGTAAAGTATGCATCAGGGTATTACGGGCCTTTCCGTGATGCGGCCGATTCGGCCCCCCGGTTTGGCGACCGCCGCGGATACCAGATGGATCCTGCGAACAGCCGTGAGGCGATGAAGGAAGTGGATTTGGACATGGAAGAAGGCGCCGATATCATCATGGTGAAGCCTGCCCTTGCTTACCTGGATATTGTTCATCAGGTCCGTCAGCGGATCAACCGTCCTGTGGCAGTGTATAATGTGAGCGGTGAATATGCCATGGTGAAAGCGGCTGCTGCTAACGGATGGATTGATGAAAAGCGGATTGTCATGGAAACCCTTTTGTCAATGAAGCGGGCAGGGGCAGATATGATTATTTCCTATCATGCTCTTGACGCGGCAAGGTGGCTGAAAGAGGAGGCGGGAAGATGATGAACCTGTTCCGTTCGAAAGCGGCTTTTGAAGAGGCGCGGCATTACATGCCCGGCGGAGTGAACAGCCCGGTCCGTTCCTATCCGCATATGGACTGTCCGCCGCCGTTTATTGCATCGGCAAAGGGATCGCACATTACCGATATTGATGGAAATACCTATATAGACTATGTCGGCTCCTGGGGACCTATGATTTTGGGACATGCCCACCCCCGAGTGATTTCCGCGATTCAAAAAGCGGCGGAAAACAGTACGAGCTATGGCGCACCGACGGTGATAGAAACAGAACTGGCCAAACTGGTTACTGCTTTCTACCCGTCCATTGAAAAAATAAGACTTGTTTCTTCCGGAACGGAGGCGACGATGAGTGCTCTTCGTGCTGCCCGCGGTTATACAGGAAGAGATAAAATATTGAAATTTGCCGGCTGCTATCATGGGCATGGCGACAGCCTCCTTGTGAAAGCCGGATCGGGTGCGGCGACTTTCGGCAGTCCTGACAGCGCAGGTGTCACAAAAGGCACGGCAAAAGACACGGTTGTTGTTCCTTATAACGATATTGATGCTTTTGTAAAAAAGATGGATGACGAAGGTGACGAGATTGCTGCGGTCATTGTAGAACCGGTGGCAGGAAATATGGGGTGTGTCCTTCCTGTTGACGATTTTTTGGAGACACTTCGCCGTGAAACAGAAAAGCATGGCACCGTCCTGATTTTTGATGAAGTCATGTGCGGTTTCCGTACAGAACTCCATGGCGCACAGGGAAAGTACGGTATTATTCCCGATATGACATGCCTTGGGAAAATTATCGGCGGCGGTTTACCTGCGGCGGCTTATGGAGGGAAAAGGGATATCATGAACTGCATTGCGCCTGATGGTTCCGTTTATCAGGCAGGAACTTTGTCAGGAAATCCCCTGGCGGTAACTGCGGGACTGGAAACGCTTCAAATGATCAGGACTATTCCCGATTTCTATAAAATATTGGAAGAAAAGACAAAGAGGCTGCTCGACGGCTGGCTGGATGCGGCAGCAGAAGCTGGTGTGGCGGTACAGGTCCATCAGTCGGGATCCATGTTCTGTCTCTTCTTTAACGATAAACCTGTTCTTAACTATGAAGACTCCTGCGCATGTGATGGAAAGAAGTTCAAGGCGTGGTTCCTGTCTATGCTGGAACAGGGGATATACCTGGCACCCTCTCCCTTTGAAACACTTTTTATGTCTTATGCGCACAGCGAAGATGATTTGGACAGAACAATTTCTGCGGCCCGCACGGCTATGAAAGCGGTAGCAGAAGCAAAATAAAACCTGCCATCTGAAAAATAACCGCTTCCATGAATTGAATGTGGAAAATCCGGTTTATGGGAGCGGATAAAACCTGTCATTTGTGACAGGTTATTTTTTTGTCCAAATTTTGTATACTAATATTAGAAACAGAAATCGGGATCCGGAGGTCGTAAAACATAAATCGTAATCTTCTGCCTATTGCTGCCTTCTGGTGTTTGTTATCAAAGGAACGGAGCAATATGTAAAACAGAAATCAGATTTTAAAAGGATGATGACGGATAGAAGCTGTGGAACAAATTCTATAGGGAGGATATGGTTATGCACAAAAGGTATGGACTGCAACAGGTACGACAGGGTTGAGTTTGCTGCTGTGGGGATGTTGTATGGGAAACGATTCAATTTTGCCGGAATGCGGCGGACTGGCTGATTATAGTGATACCAAGGAAAGAAAAGAGATGCCGCAGGGGCGGACGGTTTCTTTTTATCTCCGGTTCCGGTTCGGGCATTCCTATGTGCCGGACAATTCCTATTCGTGGGGGACCTATTTTTTTCCGCCGTACCTGCCGGGTAGAGTGTCCATGTAAAGGCAGCGTTCTGTCGGGATAATGGGGAAGAGCGGAGGCAGGTGGCATCTGGTACAAAGGAAGATGTATTTGCGGCTCTTACAGATATAGAAAATACGGAGAAAATTTATCTTGACAATGGTGTGTATAAAAGAAATACTGCTCTTGGAAGCAGCTGGGATTTAAGAATTGTTCATGAAGGGGATCAGCAGGTCAGCGGTCATGGAGAAAGGGGGGCCTCAGGAGTGCCGGCGGATCTGTCCGTATTTATTCCCTATTTCAAGAATCTTTGCGAAAGAAACGGATATCCGTTCATAGGAACGGCGCAAGAGACGCAGCAGCGGTAAGGAGGAATCTTTATGACAGAGGAATCAAAAAATCCGTTGGAAATACGTTGTTCCGCCTGCGGAGCACCGGCAGAGTTTGACATTATCCATCAAATTTATCAGTGCCGGTACTGCGGGCAGAAAGTAGATGCCAATGAACCAGTGGAACGTTTAAAAAAATGGCGGGCACTTAAAAGGCGCCATTCCGGGGTAAACAGCGGGGATATTCATCCATCGGTTCATATCTGTAAAAACTGCGGAGCCGAGATACTGATTCCCGAAGGAGAAGCTGTCGGGCGCTGTGAGTTTTGCGGGGGAAATCTTGTAAGGCGTGCCTTTACGTTTCGCGATAATTTGCCGGAAGTGTTTATCCCCTTTGTCCTGACAGAAAAGGAAGCGTCAGAGCGGCTTACGGCATGGGCATTAAAAAATAAGAGGATAAAGGAAGCGGGATGGGTAGAGAAAAACATAAAAAGTCTTAAAGGTTATTATCTTCCTTATCAAATCGTAAAAGGTCCTGTCCGTTGTACCGTATTCCGGGATCAGGCATTTTCCGATAAAAAATATATCTGCGGAAGCTTTATTAATGGTATGGCGGTAAATACGTCCAATCAGCTGGATAATATGGTTCTTGACCATGCGGAGCCGTTTGACTGGAAAGGCACAGTTCCTTTTGAATTCGGCTATATCGCAGGGCAGCGTGTGAAGCTGCCTGATATATCGGGCGGAGCGGCAGAGCAACGGGTTTTGGAAGAAGTGGAAGCGGATTATCTTCCCATTGTTGAAAAAGTGATGGAAACATCAGGTGTCAAGCTTCATGCCAAAGGAGAAAACCTATTAAGCATTCCCGCCCTTCTTCCGCTCTATATCATCGCCGGAAAAGGAAAGCTTGCGGCGGTTAACGGCCAGACAGGGAGAATTGCTGTCTCTGTAGGAGAAAAAAAGAAAAGCTGGCCCTGGATCGTTGAACCGCTCCTTATGACAGTTTTCGTATTCATCGTGATGCTGTTCCTTTTTGATTACGAGGTGTATGTTGCGGGGATGGTGGGGCTTGTATTCGGCATCATTTTCTTTGCGGGATTCAGTGACGGCAGGTCTGCCAGGATCAGAAAGATTATCCGGCAGGGGAAGAACTGCCGGGCAGAAAGAAAAGGGATCCGTCTCATCGTAAAAGAAGAGGCGTTTCCTGAAAAAGATTTCGAGGCTCCCGTCTTCTTTGAAAAGGTTAAAGGGAAGATGGCTCCCGTAAAAATCAGCTTTTATTCATGGGAGCGGTGGATACAGATTGGGGTATTCCTGCTTTTGCTCAACTTTTTGCCTGCTGTTTTCGCACTTTTGATTTATTACGGCAGCGGGATGACGGGGCCGATCTGCTGGTCTGCCATGGTGGTATGGCTCTGTCTGTCAGTTCCCTGCTCACTTATCCTCTGGATGTCCGTTGGACGTATTCGTTTGTACAATTATCCGCTGGTGAAGCTCATCGGTCCGGAGGGGAAATTGACAAGCGTACAGGCAGACGGCATAGAACCGATGAATCTTTTCTATATACTCAAGGATATAACGGAACTGCTTCTGGTATTTCCGTGGGTGATTGCGTTCCTGGTATTTATAATTTTAGGGACTGTCGGCGCGATGCTTATGTGAGAGAACGAATAATGGAAGGCGGGAAACGGCTGTGGGAGTCAGGAAGCAGAATGTAAAAGACGCTGCCGTTTAATTTGTGCGGCAGCGCATTATGGGCTCTTTTACCCCAAAAGATGATAGAGATAAGTCAAGAACCGTGAGGGCTGTTTTGTTCAGAAAAAAATCCTGATATTTTAACGAAAGTATAATTACTGCGGCTACATTATGTTTTTAATATCCTTTATAATGGATGTGTACCTAGTTTAATTTCATTGTCAGTCATGGAAAAAGAGGATATTATGAGCGGATTTTTTGGAGCGGCGCTGAAATCGGATTGTGTGTTTGATGTATTCTTCGGAACAGATTACCATTCTCATCTGGGGACAAGGCGGGCGGGTATGGTTTTTTACGGAGAAGACGGTTTTGACAGATCCATCCACAATATTGAAAATACGCCGTTCCGGACGAAGTTTGACAGTGATATTCACCAAATGAGAGGAAACTTGGGGTTAGGCTGTATTTCCGATTATGAAGCGCAGCCGCTGATTGTCCGCTCTCATCACGGCACATACGCGTTGGCAACAGTGTCGAAAATTAATAATATGGATGAATTAACGGAAGAAATAATTCAAAAAGGGGGTACCCACTTTCTGGAAATGAGCGGCGGCGATATTAACGCGACGGAACTTGTGGCGACGCTGATTAACCAGAAAGATAATCTGATAGAGGGGATCTGTTATGCCCAGGAGAGAATAGACGGCGCACTGACGCTTCTTCTGCTTACGCCGGACGGTTTATACTGTGCCCGTGACAGGCTGGGGAGGACGCCCGTAGTGATCGGCAGAAAAGAGGACGGCTATTGTGCTGTTTTTGAATCCTGTTCATACTTGAATCTGGAATATGAAGATGACCGTGAACTCGGTCCCGGAGAAATTGCCGTACTTACACCGGAGGGAGTAAAGACGCTTGTCGCTCCCGGAAAGGATATGCGTATATGCACGTTTCTATGGATTTACTATGGCTATCCATCTGCCCGTTATGAAGGCGTGTCCGTGGAGGAAATGCGTTACCACTGCGGGATGGCGATGGCGGAACGTGACGGATTTACAAAAGAAGATGTGGATATCGTTGCCGGCGTCCCCGATTCAGGGATTGCCCATGCCATGGGATATGCCAACCGGTCGGGCGTGCCCTTTTCGCGGCCGCTTGTAAAGTATACGCCTACCTGGCCGCGTTCTTTTATGCCGACAATCCAGTCGAAGCGTAATTTGATTGCAAAAATGAAATTGATCCCCATTCATGAACTGATTAGAGGGAAACGAATGGTTCTGGTGGATGATTCCATTGTCAGAGGGACGCAGCTTCGGGAAACGGCGGAGTTTCTTTTTGAAAGCGGCGCAAAAGAGGTTCATGCCCGTGCAGCGTGTCCGCCCATCTTGTTTGGCTGCAAGTATCTGAATTTTTCCCGTTCCAATTCGGAAATGGAACTGATTGCCCGCCGTGTTATTGCAGAAGAGGAAGGAGAAAACGTGGACCGGACCGTTCTCGATGATTATGCGGATCCCGACTCCGACCGCTATCACAAGATGGTGGAAAAAATCTGTAAGCGGATGGGGTTTACTTCGCTGGGATATAACCGCCTGGACGATATGCTTGATGCCGCAGGGATAGACCCGTCAAAGATGTGTACATATTGCTGGAACGGCAGAGAATGACAGATGGAAATGAAATATAAAATTTGAAATTCATTCTCAAATGTAATATACTGTTTAAGGTTTCTGACAGGGAAATCAGGATGGGGGATCATGATGATTGAATTCAAATATGATACGCAATTACTGATTGAAGGCGAAAATTTAAAGAAGGAGGAAATTTCAAAGCATATCAATAAGAATCTGAAAGGCGACTGTCTCATTGTCGTACAGGTGGGGAATTTGGTGAAAATCCATTTTCATACGAATGAGCCCTGGTTTCTTCTTCAATATTGCGCCACTGTGGGAGATATCTTTGATATCGTTGTAGAAGACATGGACCGCCAGAGCCGTGGATTAAAAGGATAAGAATAATGGAGCCTCCGCTATTGGGGGCTTTTCTGATGCCCCGATTCCTGATTTCATTCCCCTTTTACCGTCTGAGCTGCCCGGTATGCTATAATGAGCAAAGATAAAATCGGAAGAAGGGAATTTTGATGCCTGAGAAAAAATCCCGCAGGTTTTTTATATTAACAGCCAGTATCGGCACAGGGCACAGCCAGGCGGCGAGAGCCATCGCGGAATCCATCAAGGAGATGCATCCTGAGGATTCTGTTCGCGTGCTTGATTTCGTATCCCGTGATGTGCTGTCTGTGGATCAGATCATCAAGCGGACATATCTGCAGATGATCAGGCTTATTCCTGATATATATGACAGCCTGTACAGCAATTCACAAAAGAGCAGCTTCGGAAAAACGTCGCAGGCGCTTTTATCTTTAAGTTTCCGCAGGAGAATGAAACGGCTTATCCGGGTATTGAATCCGGACGCTTTGATTTTTACCCATCCCTTTCCTGCGGGGGCCGCTGATTTGTTGAAGAAAAAAGGCGATATCACCACACCCCTTTTAGGGGTGATTACTGATTTTGACATTCATCAGCTTTGGATAGACCGTCACCTGGACGGATACTGTGTGGCGACACCTGAACTGGCATCGTTGCTTTCGCGGTATGGTATTTCTTCCGATATTATCCATACGACGGGGATCCCCGTGAGGAAGTCTTTTTATGAGGAGAGCGCCCGCCGTCCGGATCCGGAAAAAGGAACAGTACTTGTCATGGGAGGCGGTCTTGGCCTCGGCAGGATTGCTGATGACTTGAAACGTATGGATGAAGTGGATGAAATATCAAGGTTCATTGTCATCACAGGACAGAATATAAGCCTTTATGAAGAAGTGGCAGCTTTGGCAGAAAGACTCCGCCATCCTGTGGAACTGCACAGCTATACGAATAAAGTGGCCCGTATCATGGGGCGTTGCGAACTGCTGGTGACAAAACCGGGGGCGCTTACCTGTACGGAAGCGATTGTCATGAACAAGCCCATGGTTTTGGTGAATACGCTTCCCGGGCAGGAACGGGCAAACGCTGCATTTTTAAGCGGACTCGGCTGCGCGGAATGGGTGAAACGGGGAGAACTGGCGGAAACGGTCAGATATATCCTTGCGAATCCCGAAAAAAGGAAACAAATGGAAAACGCCTGCGGTACCAGTCATGTGGAAAGTGCCGGAGAAGTTGTCAAAATCCTCTATGATATGGTTGAAAAAATGGACAAAAAAAACATTTGAGAGATATACTTTTTGTTGGTCTCATCTCTATGATAAGTGCGGCAGCCGCTGGGGAAACAGAAAGAGATACTTGGATCCTATTAAGAAAGTGCTTGCGGAAATGACCGAAGATACCTCTATGCCGCTTAGCAGTTTAGTGTTATTGAATATGAGAAAATAATCTTCTAAGAAATAAAAATTTGAGGAGGTACTTTATGCAGAAAATAAGGAAAGCAATTATTCCGGCTGCAGGATTCGGCACACGGTTTCTTCCTGCGACAAAAGCCATGCCGAAAGAGATGCTGCCCATTGTTGATAAACCGACAATCCAATATATTGCAGAAGAAATTCTGGAAAGCGGTATCGACCAGATCTTAATCATCAGCGGTCATGCGAAACGGGCAATTGAAGATCATTTCGATTCGTCTCCCGAGCTGGAATCCCATTTGTATGAACATGGAAAGATATCCGTTTTAAAAGAAATCAGAAAAATTTCTTCCATTAAAATCCATTATGTCCGGCAGCAGTATATGCGGGGGCTGGGAGACGCGATTCTCTGTGCGAAAGATTTCGTGGACGGCGAGCCGTTCGGTGTCATTCTTGGTGATGATGTCGTATACCACCCAGAGAAGCCTGCGTTGAAACAGCTTATGGAACAATATGAACAAACCGGCGGAACTGTGATTGGCTGCCAGTGTGTAGCGCCGGAGCGGGTGTCTGCTTACGGAATTATTGCCGGAAAGGAAATCAATGATAAGGGGCTTCTGAAGGTGGATGATATGATAGAAAAACCGTCCATTTCTGAAGCACCGAGCCGTGTGGCAGCATTGGGACGATATGTGATTACACCGGAAGTTTTTGAGGTACTTGAACAGACTGCGCCGGGAAAAGGCGGAGAAATACAGTTGACCGATGCACTCCGTGTCATGGCTCATGCAGGGAATGTGTACGCATACTGTTTTGAGGGCAAACGATATGATACCGGAGATAAGCTGGGCTTTTTGAAAGCCACTGTGGAATATGCGCTCCGAAGAAATGATTTGGGGGATGATTTCCATACATACTTGAAAAACTTGACGAAAGACTGGTAGTGGGAAATTCTTTATAAGTCTGTATTTCTTGTGGAAAGGAACATAGAATGAATATTCTTGTAACAGGCGGTGCGGGATATATCGGTTCACATACAGTAAGAGCACTGATGAAGTCAGAAGAATTTACTCCTTTTGTTTTTGATAACCTGTCTACCGGGCACCGTGAATCAGTGCCTGAAGAGGTTGCTTTTATCGAGGGCGATATCCATGATATTGCTTTTGTGGCAGAAACTATGAAACGCTATGAAATTGACGGCGTGATTCATTTTGCTGCATCCAGTCTTGTGGCAGAATCCATGGTAGAACCGGGCAAATATTATTCCAATAATGTGGAAGGGACGCTTCATTTGCTCCTGGGAATGAGAAAAGCAGGCGTGGATAAAATCGTCTTTTCTTCCACGGCAGCGGTATATGGGGAGCCGGAGAAAACACCTATTGAAGAAGATTTTCCCCATAATCCGACCAATGTGTATGGCAGGACGAAACTTGTCATCGAGGATATGATGCGTGATTTTACTGCGGCGTACGGATTAAGCTATGTGGCACTCCGCTATTTTAACGCGGCAGGCGCGGCGGAAGGCGGAATGATCGGAGAGGATCATCAGCCTGAATCCCATCTGATTCCTTTAATTTTGAAAACGGCACAGGGGGTACGCGACCATATTTCCATCTATGGGACGGATTATCCTACGCCTGACGGTACTTGTCTTCGTGACTATATTCATGTGCTGGATCTGGCGGATGCCCATGTGTTGGCGATGAAGTATCTGGCGGGCGGCGGAGTGAGTGATGTATTTAACCTCGGTTCGGAAAACGGTTTCAGCGTGAGAGAAATCATTGAGGTCGCAAAGAAAGTGACAGGTGTGGATTTCAAGGTGGTCGAAGAAGGGCGGCGCAGCGGAGATCCGGCAGTCTTAATTGCATCATCTGCCAAGTGCAAAAAGGCATTGGGATGGAATCCGACAAGAAGCAGTACAGAAGAGATTATTGCCGCAGCATGGAAATGGCATCTGTCACATCCTTACGGATATGGCGGGGAAAAACAGAAGGAAAGCCTGTGATGGGGTATAAAGATGCTTACAGGGACTGGCTCAGCTGGTGTGATGATGCAGAGAAGAAAGAACTGCTTTTACTGAAAGATGAAAAGGAAATTGAAGATCGCTTTTACAGGGATCTGGAATTCGGTACGGCAGGGCTCCGGGGTATTATGGGTGCCGGATCAAACCGCATGAATAAGTACAATGTACGGAAAGCGACAAAAGGATTTGCGGAGTACCTGCAGGATACTTATGGGAAACGGTGTCAAAACGGGGTGATTATCGCTTATGACTCCAGAAATAACTCCGCTGATTTTGCCGCGGAAGCGGCTCATGTTCTTTGCGCAGCAGGGATTCCGGTAAAATTTTTCACAGAGCCGGAACCAATCCCTGTTCTTTCTTTTTCGGTCAGGCATTTTCGTGCGGCAGGCGGGATCGTCATTACTGCCAGTCATAATCCGAAGGAATATAACGGATACAAAGTTTACGGGCCGGATGGGGGGCAGCTGGTTCCTCGTGATGCCAATGTGCTTTCGCGTTATGTGGAAAATATTTCTGATCTTGCCCATATTCCATGTACCGGCAGTAAAGAGCTGCTTACCCGGCTGGGGCAGGATACGGTAGATCTTTTTATTGAAGAAATATATAAACAGTCCACATTGAAGGGGAATGTGGGGAATCTTAAAATCGTGTACACGCCTATTCATGGCTCAGGGAATATTCCTGTGCGGAAAATATTGAAACGCGGCGGCTTTACTGATGTCCATATCGTAGAAAGCCAGGAAAAGCCTGATGGGAACTTTCCGACTGTAAGCGCGCCGAATCCGGAGAATCAGGATGCTTTGCAGTTGGGGATAAAGCTGGCAGGAGGAATCGGAGCAGACATCGTTATCGGAACAGATCCCGACAGCGATCGGATAGGTGCGGCTGTCCTCCATAACGGCAAGTATCTTCTTATTTCAGGAAGCAGAATGGGGGCACTCTTGGTGAACTATCTGCTGACGATGAAAGAAAAAGAACTGACAGGTAAGTCCACCATTATAACAACAATTGTTACCGGCGGCATTGGCAGGGACATTGCAGGGAAGTATGGTGTGCAGGTGGAAGAAACTCTTACCGGATTTAAGTATATCGGTGAGAAAATGTCACAGTATGAGAAAGATGGAAGCCATGAATTTATCTTTGGCTATGAAGAGAGTTACGGTTATCTGGCAGGTACCCATGCCCGGGATAAAGACGCCGTTGTGACAGCCCTTCTGATTTGCGAGATGGCAGATTATTTTAAGAAGCAGGGAAAAACTCTGATTGATGTGTTGGCGGAACTATCGAAAGAATATGGATACTGCCTTGATAAACTTTCATCTTATACACTTGCCGGTAAAAAAGGTCTTGCAAAAATCGCAGATATCATGGCAGCTCTCCGGGTAAAGGACGTGCAGGAGATTTTACCGGACATCGGGGAGATACGGGATTATGCAAAAGGTATTGACGGACTGCCTGCTGAAAATGTATTGAAATTCATCTTGAAGGATCATTCATGGATAGCGGTCCGCCCATCGGGAACGGAACCTAAGATAAAGATTTACTGTTCGTTGAAGGGGAAAGATGAAGAAGAAACATCCCGCCGTTTCCTTATGTACAAGGAAATCTGGGAACGGGAATTTGATTTATAAAATAGAATTTATTCATAAGGCCATACTTACGGGAATGTGCAAGTATGGTTTTTTATTCCTTGCGGCAGATTACATAATGAGAACTTATTGACATAGTTGTATAATTATGCTATTATCCTGTATATTAATAATTGAGGTGGTACGATGATTGATGCAGCGGGTACACATGTGATTTATGAAGTCAAGCATTTAGAGAAATCCTTCGGGAAAGTAGAAGTTCTGAAAGACATTAATATTCAGATTGGAAATGGAGAGGTGCTGACGATTATCGGTCCGTCAGGTTCCGGGAAGAGTACTTTTCTCCGCTGCCTGAATCTTTTGGAAAAGCCGACGGGAGGTGAATTGTGGTTTGACGGCAGGCTGATTGACGGAAAGACTGATGTGAAAATGCTCCGCCGTGATGTGGGTATGGTATTCCAGTCATTCAACTTGTTTCCCATGTTCAGTGCTGTGGAAAATGTCATGTATGCGCCTGTCCATATCAACAAGCTGGATAAGAAACAGGCGAAAGAAGAAGCTATGGAGCTGCTTTCCCGCGTGGGCATGGCGGATCGGGCAAACCATTATCCGGGAGAGCTTTCCGGCGGACAGCAGCAGCGTGTGGCTATTGCCAGAGCGCTTGCGATGAAACCGAAGATGCTTCTGTTTGATGAGCCGACTTCCGCACTTGATCCTGAACTCGTCGGTGATGTTCTCACCGTTATGAAAGAAGTGGCTCTTGAAGGTATGACCATGGCGGTGGTAACCCATGAAATGCAGTTTGCCCGCTCTGTTTCCAGCCGTGTGGTATTTATGGATAAAGGGTATATTGTAGAAGAAGGAAGTCCTGAGGAAATATTCAGCCGTCCGCGGGAAGAAAGGACACAGATTTTCCTAAAGCGTTTGCTTCATACGGATATTTAAGGAGATTGTATTATGGATATAGTGCTTGAAACCGCTGTCAAATATAATGATATTTTTATGGCAGGCGCGAAGATAACGATCATTATTTCATTTCTGTCATGTTTCTTCGGACTTTTTCTGGGGGTGATTCTGGCCTTTATGAAGATTTCCGGTGTGAAAATATTGCAGGCTGTTGCTGCGGTATATGTAGAGGTCATCCGCGGCACTCCGGTACTTGTACAGATTTCCCTTGTGTTTTTTGGACTTCCGTTCCTTGGAATCCAGTTCCCTAATTTTGAAATATGGGGGGTGGATTTTGAAAGGCTGTCAGCCGGTGTGCTGGCACTGATATTAAACTCCGGCGCGTACCAGTGTGAAATTGTCCGTTCCGGTATCCAGTCAATTCATAAAGGGCAGCTTGAAGCAGCCATGTCTCTCGGATTTTCGAAATGGGAATCTATGGTGCGGATTATTATTCCCCAGGCGATCAGAAATATCCTGCCGGTGATCGGTAATGAATTTGTTACCCTTATCAAGGAGTCTTCCCAGGTGTCCGTCATCGGCATGGCAGATCTCATGTATACGGCGGCGACCATCCAGGGAATCAGTTTCCAGCCTTTTCCTCCGCTTGTCATTGTCGCGGTATACTACTTCGTGATGACATTCTTTGTTTCTTCCTGTCTGCGTGTTCTGGAAATACGCCTGAAAATACGGTCGGTAAGGTAAGAAAGATGTCATACCGTATTTTCACGGCGGATAGAGCGGTGTATAATACATAAAATTGAGTCAGGGAAGGAGTTATTTAAATGAAACATGCAGTTAGATCAGCGATTTTAGGATTAGCGGCCGTATGCGCGCTTGCCATTTCCGGATGCGGTGACAGCAGCAGGACGGCAGCACCACAGAATGCACAAGCTCAGGGAAACCTGATGCAGAAAATTAAGGAAAAAGGTAAGATTGTTGTAGGAACTTCTTCCGGTTACCCTCCCTATGTTTTTGTAGACGCCGCGAGTGGTGAAAAGAAAGTTATCGGACTTGATATCGAACTGGCACAGCAGATTGCCGATAAGTTAGGCGTGAAATTGGAAGTACAGGACATGGGGTTTTCTGCGCTTCTTTCTTCCGTGACGGCAAATAAAGTAGATATTGCGGTGGGTGGTATCTTTCCGACGGCGGAAAGGGAAAAGGCGATGGCTTTTTCCAAATCCTATCTGCCGACGGAACAAAAGCTGCTGATCAGAAAAGATGATGCTGCGAAATATAAAACTGCAGCTGATTTAAAAGGAGCAGTTATCGGTGCTGAAAAGTCCACTACCCAGGAAGCCGCCGCCCAGAAAGTAGAAGGGGCAAAATCTGTGGGGCTGACAAGCGTTCCCGACGCGGTGCTTGAGTTAAAACACGGCAAGCTGAACGGCATCGTTTTAGAAGGGATTGTTGCGCGGCAGTACCTGATTTTTAATCCGGATCTTGTACTGGCTGATGTGACTTTTCCTGATGCAAAGAAACTTTCTGCTGTCGCACTGCAAAAAGGAAATGATGACCTGGTTAAATTGATTAATGATGTGATTGATGAAAATACGAAAAATGGAAATTTTGAAAAATGGGTGGATGAGTATAGCAAGGTCGCTGTTGAAAAAGCAAAATGACAAAAATGGAAAGGCGCTCCTTGGGGGCGTCTTTTTATATGTGTAGAATGAGAGAATATGCATTTAGAGGAAGGGGGGATTTATAATACTTACGAATTATAGAAAATAAGGAATTAAATTTTATATGAATAATTATTGACATATATGAATAATTATGCTAATATACCTTTACACTATTAAAAAGAGCAATGCAGTATGTTGGAAAGGAGCGGAAAAAATGAATGCGAGGAAAATGATAAGAGCGGTGATTTTGGGGATAGCAGCTTCCGCGGCGCTGTTTGTTTCAGGCTGCAGCGATGGGAATAAAGCACCGGACCAGGGGGCTGTGCAGAAAGAAAGTCCGCTGATGCAGAAGATCAAAAAGCAGGGGAAACTTGTGGTAGGGACTGCTTCCGGTTATCCGCCTTATGAATTTATTGATACCTCTGTCGGTGAAAAGAAAGTTATCGGTATTGACATGGCGCTGGCGCAGAAAATAGCTGATGAATTAGGGGTGAAACTGGAAGTGCAGGATATGAATTTCCAGGCGCTTCTCACTTCGTTGACCGGAGGAAAGGTGGATATCGCCATTGCGGGTATCAATCCGACAGAGGAACGTAAAAAGTCCATGGATTTCTCCGCGGATTACCTGCCGACAGAGCAGAAAGTTATCATTCGAAAGGCAGATGGCAGCCGATACAAAAAATTGGAAGACCTTTTCGGGAAAACCGTCGGCGTACAAAAATCGACAACCCAGGAAGCTCTTGCCAAAGAAAAGATTAAAGATGCGAAGATTGTTTCTTTAGCTCATGTGCCGGAAGTAGTGCTTGAATTGAAACAGGGGAAAGTGGATGGGCTTGTGGTGGAAGGGATTGTCGGCGGACAGTACCTTGTATTCAATGATGATCTTATGTTCTCTGAGGTAGAATTCCCGAATGCAGTGAAGAGTTCTGCTGCAGCGGTGCAAAAAGGAAATGAAGATGTGGTGGCTGTCGTCAATAAAGTCATTAAAGAAAATACAGATAATGGCAATTTTAAAAAATGGACAGATGAATACAGCAGAAAAGCCGTGGAAAATGCTGATAAGCAGTAAAGGAATTCAGCCATATAAACATGAAAAAACTCACCTTATTCACAAGGTGGGTTTTTACTGTGGGATGCAGGCATAATATGATTTAATTTCTTTTGTTCTTGTATAATAGAAATGGCGGAAGAGATGCAGATGAGGAGGATGTTATGCGGCTGGACAAATTTCTTTCCGATATGAATATGGGTACGCGGACGGAATTGAAACGGGACATACGAAAGGGCGCAGTACAGGTCAACGGAGAAAAGATAACGGATCCCGGGTTTATGGTCAATGAAAATGATGAGATTATTTTTGCAGGAGAACCGGTACCCTATTTTCGTTATGAATACTATATGCTGAATAAACCGGCAGGTGTCATCACGGCGACGGAAGACCGGTATCAGAAAACAGTATTGGATTTTTTTGGAGAAAGGCGGCGCAAGGATCTGTCTCCGGTAGGACGGTTGGATAAAGATACCGTAGGACTTCTTCTGGTCACAAATGACGGCGGTTTTCATCATCGTCTGCTTTCTCCAAAAAAGCATATTGATAAAGAATATTATGCCCGCATTGACGGCAGGGTGGATGAGGCAGACAGGGAAAAGTTTGAGAAAGGTATTTATGTCGATGAAATATTTACGGCACTTCCTGCAAAACTCATGATTGACGGATATCGTGAAAATGCTTTGGAAAGTGATTTTATGGATTTGGCAAACAGCCGGGCACCGAAATCGGCATTGGAAAACGGGGTAAGTGAAATTCGGGTTGTGGTGAAGGAAGGGAAATTTCATCAGATTAAGCGTATGTTTCATGCACTTGGAAAAGAGGTCATCTACTTAAAACGGATTCGTATAGGTTCTATTGTCCTTGATCCCACATTGGAAGAAGGCACGTATCGGCGGCTCACTGCGGGAGAAGTAGCCGCTCTTGAAAAAAATGGACATATGTGAAATATCTTGTAGGAAGGCGGCGCAGTATGTTGTAGTATAATGAAAGAAAAGCGGTTTATGCGGTACATTGGTGCAACAGGGAGAATGATATGCTGATTTACTGTGTGGAAGATGATGAAAGCATCCGCGATCTGGTAGGCTACGCGCTGCGGGGGCAGGGATATGGCATGGAAGGATTTGGCTGTGCGGATGATTTCTACAAAGGGATGAAAAAGGCAGTACCTGATTTGGTACTGCTTGATGTCATGCTTCCCGGTGAAGATGGACTCAGCATTTTAAAAAAGATCAGAGAGCGGGAAGCAAATATACCGATTATCATGATGACAGCTAAAAGCAGCGAATTTGATGTGGTTCGCGGGCTTGATCTCGGTGCAGATGATTATGTAACAAAACCTTTTGGCATCATGGAACTGCTGTCGCGGATCCGTTCCGTCCTGCGGAGAAGTGGAAAATCAACAGATCAGAAAGGGGAATTGCTTTCTTTTGGAACCATCCGTGCAGATCGAAACCGCCATGTAGTGACAGTGGATGAGAAAGAAGTGGCGGTCACGCTGAAAGAATTTCAATTACTCTGCTATCTGCTCCTGAATAAAGGGATTGTCCTTTCTAGGGAGCAGATTATGCAGGCGGTGTGGGACATTCCTTTTGAAATGGAAAGCCGGACTATTGATATGCATATCATGAGCCTGCGGCAGAAACTGGGGGGTGAAGGTGCCGCTATACGGACCATTCGAGGCGTGGGGTATCGCCTGGGAGAGCGGGAGAAATAAAATATGATGGGAAGCATAGCGTTTATTTTGTAGGAAAGACGCAGAAAGCGGAGTATTGCAATCTTTTTGAATCACAAAAAATATGAGCCGTTATTCATTCAGATTTGTCCCATGTAAAACGGCATTAAAAATCCCCGAAGATTCACTGCATCGGGGATTTTTAAATTATATATCATATATCGGATGTATCCACATCTATATGATTCAGATCAGGCAGTTTGATGATTCGATTTGCGATTTTTTCTGCCAGATATTTGTTGTGGGTGATGGCAATGAGCGTTATGTTATTTTGCTTCGCATATTTCAGGACATAGTTCCATATGTGTGCCTGGTTCAGTGCGTCAAGCATGGTGGTCATCTCATCACAAATTAGAAGTCTGGTGTTTTTTCGCAGAGCCCGCGCCACGCAGAAACGTTGCAGCTCACCGCCGGACAGTTCATTGGGCCACCGGTCATACCATTTTTCCTGAATGCCTATTTCTTTTAGCACGTCTTCTTCCGGTATGCCTGGTTCATAAAGAATATCTTTCATTTTCCATCGGGGATTCACTGCCTGTTCAGGATGCTGGTAAATAAGCTGGACAGGACAAAATCCTGATTTTGGCAATGGTTTTCCTTCAAAAAGAATCTCACCTTCTGTTGGCTTCAGAAATCCCGAGATCAGCTGTGCCAAAGTACTTTTTCCGTAACCGCTCGGACCCAGGAGTACGATGATTTCCCCTTCTTTAACGGAGAAACTGATATTTTTCAGTACATAAGGGCCCCGGTTATATCGGAAACAGATGCTTTTTACATCAAGTATGTTCACAATTACACCTCATTCCTGCTTCATCAACTTCCCATGTCGCACTGCAGGCTCCGCATCGGGGACATACATCCAGACGGAAACCGTTCTGGGGGAGTGCGGCGAAAAGAGCTCTGCTGTATGGGTGTTTCAGTCCCTCGCCGTCTCCTGTGAAAGTGCTTGTGTCGGCGGTTTCAATGATGCGTCCATCGTGGAATATGGCGATAGAGTCGGCGATATGGATCGCAAGGTCGATATCGTGGGTGATGAGAATGATGCCTCGGCCTTCATTGGCGATACTGCGAAAATCCTGTAATGCTTTAACCGCTGTATCCAAATCAAGACCGGGGGTAGGTTCGTCAGCGATGATGAGTTCAGAATTCCCCACAAGAGCGGTGGAAAGCAGAATTCTTCTTGCCATACCTCCGGAGAGCTGGAAAGGGTAAAGCTTGTCGGTACCCTCTTTCAGGTGAAAATGTTTGAAGAGTTTTTCCTGAAGTTCCCGAACTGCTTTGCCCTGAATGCCTTGTACCTGTTCTCCTACGGGCATGAGCGGATCAAGGAAAGAAATGGATTGAGGAATAAAAGCCATCTTCTTACCGCGGATTTCTTCTATCTTCTTCTTTGTAAGTTTTTCTCCTTTGTAATAGAAGGTGCCGCCTGTTTTTGCATTATCAGGGAGAATCCCCATGACCGCATGGGCAAGGAGACTTTTCCCGGAACCGCTGGAACCTACGATAGCGAGAATTTTTCCTTTTTCTAAAGTGAGGCTCATGTCCTTTACAGCAGTAAAAATAACTTTCTGTAATTTGGCATCGTAACTTTCAAAGCTGACGGAAAGATGGCGGACGTCAAGGAGCGTATTCATTTGTTCTGTCATAATTCCTCCTATTTCCGCGCACTGTGGGGGTCAATATAAATTTTCATATAATCGCCGATGATATCAAACAGCTGTACGGTAATGAGCAGTGCAATACCCGGGAATACTGCGAGCCACCACATACCGGCGGAAAGATATTTCATGGATTCTGAAAGGATAATTCCAACCGCAGGCGTATCCAGAGGAAGACCGTAACCAAGGAAGGTAATTCCCGCTTCATGAAGGATGGCATGGGGAAACAGCAGTATCAGGCCGACTATATATTGTGGAAAAACATGGGGAATAATATGCCGGACTGCGATATACCATGAACTTTTTCCCATGTGCCTCGAAAGTTGGACGTACTTGGCGGAACGTACCTGCATGACTTCCGCTCTGACTACACGGGTCAGCGCCGGCCAATGTGTAAGAGCCACACCGGTGATAACGCCGCTGGCGCCGCCGTTGCAGGCGATGGAAATTAAAATAAGAAGAATCAGGTGAGGGACACCCATACAGAGATCGACGAGGTAGTTAATGATATAATCTACTTTTCCTCCGTAAATAGCAGACATGCTTCCCAGTACGAGAGCGATAAAAGAACTCAATACAGCAGAAAGAAGTCCGATTTGAATACTAAGTGAAAGGCCGCTGATTGTTCGATAGAACATATCCCGTCCTAATTGGTCAGTACCGAATAAATGGACGAGCGAGGGAGAAAGCCGTTTAGCAGCGTAATTTGGTCCATAAAGTTCAGGATTCATAAAAAATCCCCACAGACATACGGCAATGAGAATGAAAAGTCCGGAAAAAATGATAAGCAGAACTTTACGACGAGGGTTAAAAAAGGGAAGCGGGGCCAGAGATATTTCCTTTTCAGGCATCGAGATTACCTCCTTCCCTGATGCGGGGGTCAATAATACCATAGGCAATATTTGCCATCATGTTGCCTGCAAATACAAAAAGCGCACTGAAAACAGCAACACCGAGGAGCATAGGCGCGTCTCCGTGCAGTCCTGCGTGGGTGGCGGCATTTCCCAATCCGGGATAGGAGAAGACCTGCTCTGCAAGTACAGATCCGCCAAAAAGTTCACTGATGTAGGCAAACTGCAGGGTGACAGCAGGAAGGCATATATTTCGGAGACCATGGCGCATAATAATCTGTTTTGTAGATTCACCGCGCGCTTTGGCAAAGAGAACATAGTCACTTTCCATAATGTCGATCAGCTTTTGCCTGGTATGAAGGCAGATATAAGAAATTTCAGAGATGCTCAATGTCAAAGCAGGGAGTATAAGATGATGGAGTCGTTCCATGACGGTGACTTGGGAAGACAGTTTTCCTGCCGGTGCTGCAAGACCCAGAGGGAACCATTGTAACTCCACCGCGAAAATGACAAGCATTACCAGTCCGATCCAGAATACGGGGGTGGATGCAAAGAGAAGACTGACCGTTTTGATGATATTGTCTAGGATACTGCCTTTATAAGTACCTGAAATAACGCCAAGTGTAAAACCAAGAATGCCTGAGAGTATCCACGCAGTGCCCATGAGAATTAAAGACGCCTGAAAACGTTCTTTCAGCACTTTGCTGACGGGCTCATGGTAGCTGATGGAATCTCCCATATCACCGGAGATAAAATGCGTGCCCCAGGTAATGTACCGCTCTACAGGCGATTTATTGAGTCCCCATTCTTCTTCAATTTTTGCTCTCTGTTCTTCGGATATGCTGATTTCTCCCAAATAGGAATCAACAGGGTTCATAGGGGAAGAAGTAATCAGAAAAAAGCTGATCATAGTAATTGAAATCAAAAGGAAGATCATTCGGACAAATGATGTAATAATATATCGGATGTTCACTATATAATCCCTTTCTTTGAAAAATATGCGGAGTTATTTGCTATCCCAAGTCCATTCATTCATGTTTTCAATGATGGAAATCCCCTGTCCTCTGGTGATGGTTTTTCCATATTCAGGAATGTGCAGGCCATCTTTGACAAAGTAGGTGAGAGAGGGGAATGAAATACGGAGAGAAGGGATATCCTTATCTGTCAGATTTTGTGCATTGATCCAGTGCATATAAGATTCTTCCCTGTTGTTGGAAGCGATGGCTGCATCAATTTCGGCATCGACCGCCGTATTACGGTAAGAAGAGGGATTGTTGATTACCTGTTTCCCAATTTGGGAAGAATGGAATTGACGATAGAAATCAATCGGATTCAAATCAACAAAAGACCAGCAGGTCGGGGTATGCCGGGCTTTTCTGGCCTCCGCCCATGCTTCCGACTTGGCTATGATATGGATACCGAGAGGCTTTGCATTTTCTGCAAGTGCTACGACTGTATTGTAACGGGCAAGATCATTGCTTCGTCCGGTAACGGTAAATTCGGCTTTCACGCCATTCTTTTCGCGGATGCCGTCACCATCGGTATCTTTCCATCCGGCATCTTCCAGAAGCTTTTTCGCTTCCTCGACACGGTTATCCTGGAACGTATATTTGCTGCTCCATGGAGCCTCCGGGCTGGTGCTGAATGCCGGTGTCCCGCAGCCGCTTAATGCATTATCGATAATGGCTTGCCTGTTAATGCCGATATTCAATGCCTGGCGGATGGCGATGTCGCTGGTGACATTATTTCCGACAATTTGTCCATCTTCCGTTGTTTCCGGGATGACGGGAAGATTAATGGAGAAGCTATCGATGGTAGGTTTTGTGAGTACTGTCATATGATCCACTTTAGTCTTGGAGGACTCTGCATCTACATAGACCAGGTCAAGCTGTCCCGATTTGGCGGAAGCAAGAGCAGCATCCTCATCGACTTTCAGAATGGTAATTTTCTTAAAAGGAGATTTTTTGCCATAGTAATATTCATTTGGAGCAAGGATAAGCTGCTGATCCTTTTTGAAATCAAGTACCTTCCAGGCGCCGGAGCCGATTGGTTTATCACCGTAGGTATCCGTATACGCATGGGCAGGGACGATACCGATTTCAGTGAGGCTGTACGGGAAAGTGGACCAGGGCTTTTTCAGATGGAATACAACAGTATAGTCATCTTTTGCTTCTACGGAATCAAGCATGCTGAGGTCAGCAGCGGAAGCTCTTTCTTTTGTTTTATTGAAAGTGAATACGATATCTTTTGCTGTGAGTGTTTTACCATCGGCAAATTTAGCGTCTTTTCTGATTTCGTAAGTGTAAGTCAGCCCGTCGGCACTGATGGTTTCTTTTGTTGCCAAATCATTGACCAGCTTATTATCTTTGCCTACTGTAAGAATATGGCTGTGGAAAATATCCGGATGCCATACACCGTAACCTATGGTGGGATCAAATTTCCCTGCAACCATATTTCTTCCTACCGTAATGGTCAGTTCATCTTTCTGTGCGGTTTTTGAGGGGGTGTTATCAGTGCCGCAGCCTGTTAATGATAAGGCTCCAATAAGCAGTGCGGCTAAAATTTTTTTCTTCATAAGAACTCCTCCTTGATTCGAAAAAATATCCTTATTCTATGATAAATTAGGATAATTAGAATAATCTTCTCTATTATATACTGTATCATGAAAAAAAAAAACAGTATATGTATGGAGAATAACCGTAAAAATTAAAAAGAAATGAATGTAATTCAATAAAAGGAATAAGATGATGTGTAAAGTGACCGCTAAAATCGGCTAAATGGAAGTTTGGTAGCGGATATTCCTTTTCGACATATATAAAATATAGAACGATAAATATAAACAGAACAAACATTCTGTTTAATGGTATAATGAAATAGAATATTTGTTTGGGAGGGGTTCCATGGAAATTGGTGAGAAGTTGAATATACTGGCAGATGCGGCAAAGTATGACGTGTCCTGTTCTTCCAGCGGGTCATCAAGAAAAGATATGGCCGGCGGTTTAGGAAATGCCAGATATAGCGGAATCTGCCACTCCTGGACAGCAGATGGGCGGTGTATTTCTCTCTTGAAGATACTGATGACGAATGCCTGTATTTACGATTGTGAGTATTGTGTGAACAGAAGGAGCCATGACACACTGAGAGTATTTCTTTCGCCTGAAGAAATCGCGACGCTGACTATAGAGTTTTATCGGCGGAATTATATAGAAGGGCTGTTCTTATCTTCCGGGATTATCCGCTCGCCTGATTATACGACAGAACTGCTTATTAAAACGGCAAGGATTCTTCGCGAGCGGGAGCATTTTAATGGATACATCCACATGAAAGGGATTCCCGGTACGGATTCCAAGCTTTTGAATGAACTGGGGCGCTATGTAGATCGTGCGAGTGTAAATATTGAACTGCCATCGGAAAAGGCATTAAGGCTTTTAGCTCCACAAAAATCACGGGATGCGATCATGGCACCCATGAAGTTCTTTCGGGATCGAATTGCCGAGCAAAAACAGGAGAGATCGAAAAGGGCACCTGCCTTTGTGCCAGACGGGCAGACGACACAGCTTATCGTGGGAGCAAGCGGAGAGAGCGACCGGGATATTCTTCGTCTGACGGAGGGGCTGTATCGTGTAGCGAAGTTGAAGCGTGTCTATTATTCAGCCTATGTACCTGTAATGGCAGGTAAAAATCTGCCGGTCATTGCAAGGCCGCCGATCCTGAGGGAGAACCGACTGTATCAGGCGGACTGGCTGCTTCGGTATTATGGGTTTTCTGCAGAAGAAATACTGACGGAAAAGGAACCGGATTTTGATATGGATTTGGATCCTAAATCCTGCTGGGCTATGCGCCATCGGGAGTTGTTTCCTGTGGAAATCAACCGCGCCCCTTATGAAATGATTTTGCGTGTGCCGGGAATCGGTGTGATAAGCGCACGGAGAATCGTAAGGCTGCGGAGGAATCAATTTGTATCACCGGATGATGTAAAACGGGCAGGGGCGGTCTGGAAGCGGGCGAAGCATTTTGTGACCTGCGGAGGAAAGTATGACGGTATGGGAGATGCTGATACGGGGAATTTAAGAAAGGCACTCCTGTCGAAGCGGGCGGGAAGAAAAATGATGCAGATGAGTTTATTTTCCAGGCAGGTATGAGATGAAATATGTATATGACGGTACATTTGCAGGATTCCTGTCAGCGGTATATCGTATTTACCATGACGGCACGGGTCAGCTGGGATCTATCAGCGCATCGCGGGGAAGTGGGGATCTTTTTGGGGAAGAAACAGAAGTGGCGACGGATATAAATCATGCGGAAACCGTGGCGGATGCATTTCTTAAAAGTTGCGGGACGGCCGCCTTCCGATGGTTGTACCGCGCTTTTTTATGTGATGACGACAGTGAGGAATATCTTTTTGACTATGTACGCCGCGGATTCAAATGGGGGAAATCTATTTATACCCATCAGGGGGAAGTCTGGATGTGGGAAATTCTCAGGCGTTCCCAAATGGCGGGGAACGAAGCGGAAAAATTCAAGGGGATCGTAAGGTTCAGCGAATTGGCGGAGGGAATGCTTTATGCGCCCATTCATCCGACGCATTATGTGCTGCCCCTCATTGTCCGTCATTTTCAAAAACGGCTTTCCTGTGAAGAATGGGCAATTCATGATGTGGGCCGGCATGTGGCTGCTTATTATGATGGGAAGCGGGTTACGATTGTTCGTGTGGAAAGTTTGAAAACGGATATAGCCTATAGCCAAGATGAAGAGGGCTTTCGACAGTTGTGGCGCGATTATTACCGTCATATGGCGATCCGGGAAAGAAATAACCCTACCGCACAGCGTTCGTTCCTGCCAAAAAAGTATTGGGCTTATCTGACAGAAATGGGCGGAAAAACGTAGGATAGCGAAAGAGGATCATGTCATCGCAGGGAATTTGTACAGCCAGCGAAAAATAGTTGGGATGTTTTTCCCGGTGGTACTTGCAGAAAGGAAAGCATTCGTGGTATCACTAAAAGAGAAGCAGTCGATGAGCTCACGCAGTTGGCTTTCTATACGGGATGGCCGAAAGCATGGGCGGCATTTGGAATGGTGAAAGAGGTGTATGCAGTTGAAAAATAAGATTCTCATTGCGTATTATTCCATGACCTCACATACAAGACGCGTAGCGGAACTGATTCAAAATGCGGTCGGCGGGGAATTGGCATCCATACGGACGAAAGAAACATATCCTTCCAATTATGAAGCGATGGTGGAACAGGGGCGTAGGGAAGTGAATGAAGGATTCCTTCCGGTCTTAAATGAGTTCCCTGTGGATATAGATGCCTGCCATATGATTTTTCTGGGAACGCCGGTGTGGTGGTACAGTATCGCTCCGGCGATGAAAAGTTTCCTGAAAAACCATGACTTAAGAGGAAAGATTATCTATCCCTTTGTTACTAATGAAGGATGGGCCGGGCATGCCCTGCAGGATTTTGCGACTAATCTTTCGGGAGGCTGTGTCAAATCCGGAATGAATGTAAAATTTTCCGGCGATATCTTAATTACAAAAGAGGTGCAGATCCGGAACTGGGTAAAAGAAGCTGTGAAAGATATTTTCTGAAAGAAAGGGGAAGAAAATTATGAAAATCCTTACTGTGTATTTTTCAAAAACGGGACATACAAAAGCGATTGCGGAAATGATTCATAAGGCGGTGGGCGGAGAACTTGGTGAAATCCGTACAAAGAGGAGTTATGCTCCTTCTTACGGTATGGCAGTCCTGCAGGGGGGATTGGAACAGTTGAGAAAATCGCTTCCCGAATTGGCAGAAATGCCTGAAACGGCAGAGTACGATGTCATATTTGTTGGATCTCCCGTATGGTGGTTTACGCTTACGCCTGCTGTAAAAAGTTTCATCAGCAAAGCAGAATGGAAAGGGAAGCGGATATATCCTTTCTTTACAAGCGGCGGGCAGCCGGGAAAGACGGCAAATGATTTTAAAAGATTGTTGGAAGATAAAGGCGCGCTGGTAGGCAGTTCTTTATCAGTACCGTATAAAAGGAATCTGCCGCAGAGGCCGGTGGATGAGATTATCCGCTGGGCGGAAAAAAACAAATGTAAGGAATAGATGAAAGGATAGTATGGCATATAAAAAAATAATGGCAGCAGCATTTGCGGTAACGCTCTTTCTGGCAGGCTGCGCGGGTAGTACGGATAAAGGTACTTCCCAGGCGGCTGTCCCGTTGAAGGAGACGATAAATCCGATATCTGTTCGCCAACTGGTAGCCGCAGATAATGAACACAACCGCACAATCATGTTCCAGTTGCTGAAATCGGTGGAAGCGTTTGTGGAATATCGTGAAAAAGGAAATGACAGAATTTTTTCTGTTTCTGCCAAAGGTGCTGCTCTCAAAGGAAATAATGGCATAACGGACAGTTATATATATACAGCGGAATTGACAGATTTGAAGAAAGGTACGGCATATGAGTATCGTACACGTACCGGAAATACTGTCAGCGGCTGGATGGATTTCAGGACTGATGACGGCGGCGCTTTTAAGGCGGTGATTTATCCTGATTCCCAGAGTGCGGATTATACAGGCTGGTCAAAGCTGGCGGCCAAAGCGTATGAATTAAATAAAGATGCTGCGCTTTTCATCAGTATGGGTGACTTGGTAGATAATGGACAGGATGAATACCAGTGGCAGGCATGGATGCGCTCTATGAAAGGGATTATGGATACCATTCCTGGCGCGGTGATGATGGGGAATCATGAAGATTATTCTCTTGATTGGAAAATGGCAAAACCGGACAGATATTTGGCTCATTTTCATTTGCCGAATAATGGAGATGCTGATTATAAAGACCATTTCTACTCTTTTGATTGGGGAGATGTACATTTTACCGTACTGGATACACAGCTTAATGAATTAAAAGAATGGTATCCTGATTTGTTTGAAAGAGAAAAGAAATGGGCAGCTGATGATTTAGCAAGGACCGGTAAAAAGTGGAAAGTTGTTTTGATGCACAAGGATCCTCTGCAATATGCCTTTGCAGGAAGGGAAGGGAGAGAAGAGGGATTTTCTCCGGAAGGACAGGAATTTATGCCTGTCTTTGATGCAAACCATGTGGATCTGGTTTTGTCTGCCCATCTGCATACGTATAGGGATCGCGGACGCATTTATGACTTCAGGCGTGCGGAAACAGGACCTTACTATATCATTACCGGGGTGGCCGGGGATGTGCGCTATCCGGGACTGTGGAAAGCACATTCGTTGGACATCTATTTTGCACCACAGCCGGAAACCGATAATTACCTTGTCATGGAAGCGGGAGAAGATGCTCTTGTTGTTACAGGCTATACTTCGGACGGGCAGGAAATGCATAAGTCCGTTATAAGGAAATAATATATGGTATAGAAATGGCTGATTAATCCGATAGGAAACAATCGGTCATTTTTAAATAAACCGGAAAGTATTACAGGTAAATATAGGTGCTTTATAGAAAGTGGAGAGGAATGTGAAAAAATTTTCTGACGTATATCTAATTCATTCTTGACATTGTTACAGTTGTGTAGAATAATCAAGGATAATCAAAACATGTGCGTAAAAATACGTGCGGAGAATGGAAGGGGTTGGAGTTATGGCAGAAACAGCTTGGTCACTGGTACCACCGGTTATAACGATTGTTTTGGCGCTGGTTACCAAAGAAGTTTATATGTCACTGGCAATCGGTATCTTCATTGGAGCGTTTATGTTCACGGGATTCAATTTCCTGGGGGCGATCGACACCATGTTTGATATCATGTCGAATAAGGTTGGAGGGAATGTGAATATTCTCGTATTCCTGGTTCTTTTGGGGATTATTGTTTCAGCGATTCAGAAATCGGGAGCTTCTCAGGCGTATGGTAATTATGCAGCGAGGAAGATTAATGGGAAACGATCCGCACTGCTGGTTACTTTTTTCCTGGGGCTTTTAATTTTTATTGATGATTATTTCAACTGTCTTACGGTCGGTACGGTTATGAGACCTGTTACAGATAAGTTTAAAATCACCCGTGCGAAACTGGCATATATTATTGATGCTACGGCGGCTCCAATCTGCATTATCGCTCCGGTTTCCAGCTGGGCAGCAGCTGTATCGTCTTCTCTTCCTGAAAACAGCGGGATTGATGGGTTCTCTTTATTCCTGCATACAATTCCGCTGAACTTGTATGCGTGGCTTACCATTATTTTTATGCTTTTTATCATTTTTCTGAATAAAGATTTCTCCCGCATGGCGGCTTTTGAAAAGGAAAGCGGAAGTACGCTGGTGATTCCTGCGGAATATGCGGATAATGAATCTACAGCTCCTGTAGGAAACGGACGAATCATGGACCTTGTGTTTCCTTTACTTGTACTCATTGGAAGCTGTATTTTCGGTATGCTTTATACCGGCGGTATTTTGGAAGGGAAGAGTGTTATTGATGCCTTTGCCGAATGTAATTCAGCGAAAGGTCTTGTGATGGGGTCCTTCATGGCTCTTGTTTTTACTCTTATCCTTTATGTACCCAGAAAAATTCTTGATTTCACGACTTTCTGTTCCTGCTTTGTTGATGGATTTAAGCAGATGGCTTCCGCAATCTTCATTCTTTGTCTCGCATGGACTCTTTCCGGCGTTTGCGGTGAATCTTACCTGAATATCGGCGGATATGTAGGCGGTGTGGTGAGCGGAAACCAGACGGTAGCGGTCATGCTCCCTGCGATGTTCTTCCTTGTGGCGCTTGGTCTTGCTTTTGCAACGGGTACTTCCTGGGGGACGTTTGGTATTTTGATTCCTATTGTTCTTGCAATCACGGGAACAAATATGAATCTGGCAACGATGACGGTTGCCGCTGTTTTAGCAGGGGCTGTCGGCGGAGACCATGTATCTCCGATTTCCGATACTACAATCCTTGCTTCCGCCGGAGCGCAGTGCAACCATATCGACCATGTGTCTACACAGATTCCCTATGTACTTTGTGTTTCTTCCTGCTGCGTAGCCGGTTATATTGTGGCCGGCGTAACGGGAGAAGGCCTCTTGGGAACTTTTTCAGGTATCATTCTGCTGATACTTATGATGGCAGGAATCTACAAGTTTAAAATGAAGTGATTATAAATAAAAGACAGGACTCCTTGAGGGTCCTGTTTTCGATTGGCCGTATATTTAAAAGTTATTGCAGTTTCTCCTTGGTTTTGATAATAAGGCTAAAGAGAATAAGAAACGTCATAAGTGCTGTGATGGCCGCCGCCCAGGCGATACCGATGCGGGCTATGGCGGCAAAAGAGAATTCTATAGGGAATAATATAACTGTCAGGATACTTGCTGAGATATATCCTATAGCAAGAATCTGGATTTTCCGGCGGAAAAGTAAAGAGAAAAGAAATCCCGCCAAAAGGCCGAAAAGTCCTGCGGGGAAAAGGCAGTCGTATTTCCAGGCGATTAAAGACAGAAGGGAGAGAAGAAGAGAATATTTCATAAGACCTCCGGTATGATTTTGTGATTGTCACTTATTATATGACAGATGCAGGAGAAAAAAGAAGTATTTTCATATAGAAATCAGTGCGCATCAAGCTCTGTCTGGGACGGGGAGAAAATCAATTTTGTGTGATATACTATTTTTATGAATGCAGAAAATAAGGAGAATAAAATGCATAATGAGCAAAAAGTAACAAAGTCCGTCTATTGGATCGGGAGCAATGATTTTATTACACCTCGTTTTGATAATTATATTCCTTTGAAACGGGGAATTTCGTATAATTCATATTTTATTGATGATGAAAAGACCTGTATTCTTGATGCGGTAGATAATGCAGCGCGTGATTTATTCCTGGGGAATGTGAAAGAATTACTTCATGACCGCCCGCTGGATTATATCATCGTAAATCACATGGAGCCTGATCATTCCGGTTCTTTGCTGGAACTGGCAAAGCGGTATCCGGAAGCAAAGATTTGCGCGACGCCGGCAGCGCTGAAAATGTTTGAGCAGTATTTTCATGAACCCATGGCGGAAAGATACATCAGGACAAACGAAAAATTGGTGATCGACCTGGGGCACCATAAGCTGAGATTTATTCCGGCGCCGATGGTTCATTGGCCGGAAGTAACTTTCACCTATGAGGAAACGGAAAAGATTCTTTTCTCTGCTGATGCGTTTGGTACTTTTGGCGTGCTCCACGGAAGTGTTTTTTCCGATGATACAGATTATGAAGAAGAGTATCTTGAAGAAGCGCGGCGTTACTATATGAATGTTATTGCTAAATATGGCGCACAGGTACTGAGGACTCTTCAAAAGACAGAAAACCTTGATGTATCCATGGTTTGTCCTCTTCATGGCCCTGTGCATCGGACAGAAGCCGATATTTCCCGCATAATGAACTTATACCGTCAGTTAGCATCGTGGATGCCGGAGTATCGTTCTGCAGCGGTTTGTTTTGCATCGGCTTATGGGAATACGGCATTTGCTGCACAGCGCCTCACGTTCTTCCTTGGGCAAAAGGGAATCCGCCATTTGAAGTTAATTGATCTTTGCACGATACCTGTCAGTTACGCATGGGCAGAAGCAATGAGGCGGAGCCATCTCGTTTTGGCAGCGCCGACATTAAATATGGATCTTCATCCGATGATGCAGAATTTCCTTCATGAATGCAGCGTGATGGGGCTGCAAAACCGGACAGTGTCGGTTATCGGCAACAGCAGTTGGGTGCCTGATATAAGTGTGAAGAAGATAACTGAAACAGCCGTCGGCTGGAAGAACTGTACAATTCTTGGCGATGCGGTAAATATAGCATCTGCTGTCGGCGCAAAGGAAGACAGGGAACTGGAAGTGCTGGCAGGTATACTGGCGCAGGATATTTTAAAATAATGAAAGCACAAGGCGTAATATGAACTGGAAATATGTAATGGCAGCCGCTTGTTTTATCGGGGCGCTGCTTGCGGGAGGCTGTGGAAAACCGTCTGTCCATGTAATGACGGTAAAAATAGAGAAAGTTCCTTTTGCAATGGAAACAAAGGCGGTGCCTGAAGCGCTTCATATGGCGCCTGTCATTCCATCTGTTTCAGGGAGTCTTATTTCCGGTTTGCCGGAAGTAGGACAAACGGTAGAAGTAGGGGATGTACTCTTCCAAATTGATTCGTCCCAGTATGAATCACAGGCCTCCGCACTGCAGGCACAAATTTCTGCTTCTTCATCTGTGGTGTACGGCGCGGCTGCTCCCGTGGATGATAACAGTATAGAAGCATCGCTTTTGCGGCAGGGAATCATTACCCGCGCGGAATATGATAAAATACAGGGAAGAAAAAGTGTTCCCCAGGAGGTTTCGAACAGCTCGGCAAACCCGGGATTGGCGGAAGCACTTGCTTCTGTAGGGCGGGCTATTGCGGCCTGTACGGTACGCGCGCCTATCAGTGGTACCGTTTCTCAGGTATATCTTGGTGATACGAAGATAGCGGCAGCCGGGCGGCCGGCTTTGCTTATCCGCCAAAATACGCCGGTTATCGCGGAGATAAGTCTTCCGTCTGAACTGGATTCCACGATGGAGAAAATGAAAGAGGAAAAAACACTTACCGTCTTCTTCGCTTCTGCAGATAAATCGTGGTATGGAGAACTAAAAAAACAGCCCAATGAAAATGGGGAAAGATATACTTCTTACAAAGTGCAGACAGATAACCCGGATGGAGAAATTAAAATCGGTGAGCCTTATACCGTTCGTTTGCAAAGCACGGAACCGGTGCCGTATATCGTGATTCCCCGGTCTTCGATTATCGGTGAAAATACGGTGGCTGTTATAAGGGATGATTTTCTTGTGGACTTGAAAACAGTCAATGTAGCTTATATGGAGGATGAAAAGGCATTCCTTTTGGATGGTCTTCAGGAGGGGGAGCGTGTAGTCACAGATCCGACTGACAAGCTTGAAATGGGAATGCAGGTAAGTACGATATCAGTGAATTAAAGGATCATATTCCTTTTGTTTTTTATGGTGGCAGATTAGAATGAAATGGAGTCGGGAAGATTATACAGGTTCAGCGGTAGAGACTGCTAAGCGTCTGATTGGTGCAGTTCTGGTGCATGAGACGAAAGAAGGAATTACGGCAGGAAGAATTACCGAATGTGAAGCATATGGAGGATTCTACCGGGGAAAACCGGATGACGGCGCCCATTCCTACAAGGGGCTTACGCCAAGGACACAAGCTATTTTTGGAGAAGGCGGGCATATTTATGTATATATGATTTATGGGATGTACTGGTGCATGAACGTGGTCTGCGGCTATGAAGGGGATGGATATGCCGTTCTTCTCCGTGCGTTGGAACCGTTGGAAGGGAAAGATCTGATGGAAAAACGTCGGGGAAAAGCAAGAGGAAGGCTGCTTACCGCAGGCCCGGGCCGTCTTACAATGGCAATGGGTATTGATAAATCCTTTTATGGGGCCGATCTGGTGCATGGAAGCGTATATATAGAGGATGGGAAGGAAAAGGCGCAGGTGGAACGGTCCAAGCGGATTAATATTGATTATGCCCGGTATGGGAAAAATTTCCCGTGGCGTTTTACGATGAAAGACAGTCTTTGGATTTCCAAGTAAAGGGGCAGAGCAGCATGCAGTGTATTTCGCATTATGAATCACCTTTAGGGGCAATCACGCTGGCAGCTGATGAAAAAGGTTTAACCGGTCTCTGGTTTGACGGAGAAAAGTATTTTGGAAATACGCTGGAAGCAGAGTATGAAGAAAAGGAAACCGTCATTCTGAAGAAAGCGGAAAAATGGCTGGATACGTATTTTATGGGACGGTGTCCGGAGAAAAAGCTTCCGCTCCACTTACAGGGGACAGAATTTCAAAAAGCGGTTTGGGCAATTCTTTTAAATATTCCTTACGGACAGACGGAAACTTATGGTAAGATCGCGGAAGAAATCGCGAGGAGCAGGGGAAGAGAACATATGTCGGCGCAGGCAGTCGGAGGCGCAGTAGGGCATAATCCTGTTTCCATTATTGTGCCGTGCCATCGGGTCGTAGGCGCTGATGGGAATTTGACGGGATATGCAGGAGGAATTGAAAGAAAAATCGCTCTCTTGCAGCTTGAAGGGCACTCCACGGAATCCTTTTACCGGCCGCGAAAGGGAACAGCATTATAAATATAGTTGAATCTCCGTACTCAGGCGGGGGTTTTATTTTGCGCCGGATATTTCCGAAAGGGGTAAGACTTAAGCTTTGTGGTAAAAAACAGGTGTTTCCAGTATAATAATAAAAATATAAAATTGGTCGAGGAGCAGGATTGATGAAATTACTCCGGTTGATTTTGCAGGGGTTCAAGTCCTTTGCCGATAAAACAACAATTGAATTTGCTGACGGTATGACGGTTATCGTGGGACCGAACGGCTGCGGGAAAAGTAATATTTCCGATGCTGTCCGCTGGGTTTTGGGTGAACAAAATGTCCACAATCTCCGCGGGCAGAAAACGGAAGATATCATTTTCTCCGGGTCAGAAGGAAGAAATCCGAAAAATGCAGCGGAAGTCACCATGGTATTGGATAACAGCGCCCATGAATTTTCTTTTGATACGGCGGAGGTGTCCATTACCCGCCGCGTCCTCCGAAATGGAGAAAGTGATTTTTATATCAATAAACGGAGCTGTCGCCTGAAGGATATACAGGAGCTTCTGGCGGATACCGGTCTTGGAAAAGGATCAATGGCCATCATCGGGCAAAACCGGGTGGATCAGGTTCTGACGTCCCGTCCGGAAGACAGGCGTCTCATTTTTGAAGAAGTGGCGGGGATCAGTTTATTCCGCATGAGAAAAAACGAGGGGCTTCGGAAACTGGAAAAAACGGCAGAGAATATGGAGCGTGTCCGTGACTTGGTGGCACTTCTTGATGAGCAGCTGGGACCGATGAAAGAGGCTGCGGAAAAATCTAAAATTTATAAGGCTCTCTCCAAAGACAGACGTGCAGTGGAAGCGACAATGTCACTTCTCCGGCTGACATCGGTGGGGCGGATGATCGCCCGGTATGAAAACGAGTATAATTCTCTTGCAGATCAGGATGTAAAGTGGCAAACGGAACTTGCCCATTATGCAGAAGCGAAGGCAAAAATCGAAAAAGAGGAACTGGAACAGCAGGAAAATCTGCGTAAGGCCGGCGCCGACTCTGCAGAAAAGCAGCGATTGATGGAGACGCTCCGCGGAGATTACCGCGTCAAGGAAGAAGCACTTCGTCATGCGGAGGAGGAGTCAGTCCGTTTAAAAGAAGATGAAGAAGACCAGACCGAAGCGGAAAATGAATTGAAAGAAGAAATGCGGGAAATGCTGGAGGAACTGGCGGAGGCGGAGTCTCTCCTTCTGGAGAAACAAACACTGCTTAAAGCGGAAGAAGAAAAGCGTCGCATTGCAGAAAGCGAGCTTCTAACAGCGGAAACGGCTTATCAAGATGCACTGGCAGTCAACCGCCGAAGGCTGGCGGAAAAGGAAAGCCTGGAACGGGAAATAGAACAGGGGAACCGTGAGAAAGTTCGTCTTACAGAAGAGAAAGAAAAGTTTAAAGCGGCCGGATTGGAATTGTCAGAAAAGAGAAAGATGACGGAAATCCAGGTAGAGAATCTGACGGCTGAAGAAGCATCTGTGCGGGAAAAGATGACAGTGCTGGAAGAAAACGGCAAAAACGACGGCATTCGTTTAAAAGAAGCGCAGGATAAACAGTTCCGACAAATGAACCGAATCAATGATTTTCATGCCCGATTGATGAAAATTATTTCCCGTCGTGAATATCTGGAACGGGCAGATCGGGAGTATGCCAGTTTTTCTCATACGACAAAGACGATTCTGGAAAGCCGGTCTCTTTTTGGACAGCATATCCTTGGCGCCGTGGGCGAACTGATACGGGTTCCTCCGAAGTACACGGCGGCAGCTGAGGTGGCCCTTGGCGGTTCTGTTTCTTATATCGTGACAGATACGTCCTGTTCAGCCGGAGATGTCATTACCTGGCTCAAGAAAAATAATTTGGGACGGACGACATTCTATCCTTTAGAATCCATGCGTCCCCGCGGAAATGACGGAAATGAAAGAAAAGCATGCAGTGAGAAAGGAATCCACGGTATAGCGTCAGAGCTGTTTTTCTGTGATGAGGAGTATGGCAGTTTAATAGATTCTATTTTGGGGAAGACGCTGATTGCCGAGAATCTGGATGTCGCCCGTACAGTTTCTGCAAAATATAATTATCGCCTGCGTTTAGTGACACTGGATGGACAGCTGGTTAATCCCGGCGGATCTCTTACAGGCGGTTCCATGCGGAAGCAAGAGAATACTTTTTTTGGAAGAAAGAAGGAGATTAATGATCTTCTGAAAGAAGAAAAAGAAACGGAAAAGCTGCTTGCCGATTTGAAAAAGGAAAAAAGTATTCATGATGATTTCTGTGCGGAATTATCCGAAAAAGTAACAAAAGAACGGGAAGATTATCAGTCTTTAAAAATCGGTTTGGCGGAAATAGCAGGGAAGAAAGACGGTTTGTCCCGTATTCTTTCAACGGAGAAAAATGCAGAAGAGAAAAATCAGGCTGATCTCCGGACGGCAGAAGAGGGGTTGGCTGCCATTACGGAAAATTTAGCATTATTGGAAGAGCGGCTGGCCGGGTTTGGTGATATCCCCGTGATGGAAACTGATGAAAAAAGTGCCTCACTGAAAAAAGCTGTGGCAGATTTGGATGCCCGCCTCATGGAAATCCGCATTGATGTGACAAAAGCGGAAGAAGCGGTGAATTTTGGGAAGAGGGGGAAGCAAGAAAGAGAAAATGCTGCTTTGGAACAAAGGAAGGACAGGGAAAAACTTTCCCGTGACATATTGGAAAACAGGGAGCAGAAAGAAAGGCTTGCGTCGGAATTAAGAGATATTGAAGAGAAATTTAATTTGGCGGAAAAAGAATGGAATGAAGTAAAAGGACGTCTGGAGAATATGCAAAACATTTCTGATACTTTCTCTGCGGAGCGAAAACAGCAGGATGATGCATGGAGGAACGCGCAGGAGAAATCTTCAGCTGTCCGTAAAGATATGGCGGACCGTCAGGCGCGTATCGACAGTTTCAAGGCGCAGGAAGCAGAAGAGAAAGAAAGACTGCGTGAACAGGAACTGACTGTAGAGATGGCAGAAAGCATGCGTATTCAGGGATCTATGGCGGAAATGAAAGAAAAACAGGCGGATCTGGAAGAACGCATCAGCAAACTCGGCGCGGTAAATCCCAATGGGGAAGAAGAGTATGAACTCCACCTCCGCCGCCGCGCTTTCTATGAAACGCAGATTGAAGACCTGAAAAAAGCAAAGAGCGGATTGGAAACAGTGATTCACGATATTGATAAAACGATGTCTGAACGGTTTGCCGATGCCTTTAAAATGATCAATGTGGAATTTGCCCGCATTATGCAGATTATGTTTTCCGGCGGCAAAGCCCGTTTGGAGTTGACCGATGAAGCGCATCCGCTGGAGGGTGGCGTAGAAATGTATCTCCAGCTTCCGGGAAAGAAGCGCCAGCCTTTGACGCTCATGTCCGGTGGTGAACGGGCGCTTACCGTTATTGCGCTGCTTATTTCTTTTATGGCTTACCGTCCCGCACCGTTTTGTTTCGTTGATGAAATTGATGCGGCACTGGATGATGCCAACGTGGAAAGATACAGCCGTATGATCGCGGATTATAAAAGGAAGACACAGTTTGTCATTATTTCTCACAGAAAGAAAACGATGGAATTTGCTGATACCCTTCAAGGGGTGACTATGGCGGAGAAGGGGGTTTCCTCTCTTGTAACGGTCCGTGTGGGAGATTATATAAAGGAGGAACAAGATGGGGTTTCTTGATAAGGTAAGAAATGGACTAAAAAAGACCAAAGAAAGTCTGATCAAAAATATCGAAACGGTTGTTATCGGTTATGCAAAAATTGATGATGACTTTTTGGAAGATCTGGAGATGGTTCTTCTCTCCGGTGATCTTGGCGTGCGCACCACCGATTATCTGATGCGGCAGATTCGGCGCGGTGTGACGGAAGGTATGATCAGCAGTACGAATGAAGTGATGCCGTTTATGGAAAAAACGGTGGTGAATATGCTGACGGAAGATGGAAAGGAAGATATTTCCCATCATCCGGAAGTATACCTTGTAGTGGGAGTCAATGGGGTGGGTAAGACGACGACCATCGGGAAACTTTCGGCCCAATTCCGTAAAGAAGGGAAGAAAGTTCTTTTGGCGGCGGCAGATACATTTAGAGCTGCTGCTTCCGAACAGCTCTCTATTTGGGCGGAACGGACAGGAGCAGATATTGTGAAGCATGCAGAGGGAGCAGATCCTGCAGCGGTGGCGTTTGATGCTGTATCAGCGGCTAAGGCACGCGGTTCCGATGTGGTGCTGATTGATACGGCGGGACGGCTGCAAACGAAAGTAAACCTTATGGAAGAATTGGCTAAAATCAGCCGTGTCGTAAAAAAAGTAATTCCCGACGCGCCCCACCAGACTATTCTCGTATTAGATGCTACGACAGGACAAAACGCGGTCAGCCAGGCGCAGAATTTTGGAGAAATCGTTCCCCTGACCGGCGTAGTGCTGACAAAATTAGACGGAACGGCAAAAGGCGGTGTTGTCCTTTCTATTCATGAAGAACTCCATGTGCCGATCCGTTGGATCGGTCTTGGTGAAAGAGAAGATGATCTCCAACGTTTCAATGCTCTTGAATTTGCAAAAGCGCTTTTTGAAACGGAAGACCATGTACTGAGACAATCCACAAAAGTTTAAAAATACAAACACATATTTCATTTAAAATCGTATCCTTTTGTTATTCTTTAGTGAGGATACGATTTTTCATTTTAGTAAAATTCTTTTTTCACCTGATTCAGGAGAGTTCTTCGTTCTTTATAATCAGGAAACCAACGAGACATAAGGGTATGAAAGTGCGGACTGGGCCGCGTAATATCAACTGATTAAGAGTGATATACAGTGGAAAAAATATATTAAAAATAGTACAATACTAACAGGTATTTGGTGAGGTAGATTAGAAGTTGTAGGGATAATGGTTATAAAGAGAATAAACCAAATATATTAATGTTTATAAAAACTGCTTGACTTAAGAGTTTAAAGATAAATATATGAATAATATGTAAAGGAGTGAGATTATGATTTGGTCAATTATTGTTGGAGGATTTATAGGCTTTATTGCGGGAGCGATTACTAAAAAGGGTGGAGCAATGGGTATAATTGCTAATATCATTGCAGGTTTATTGGGTTCATCGGTAGGTCAAGCACTGTTTGGTACATGGGGGCCAACTCTAGCGGGAATGGCATTAGTTCCTTCTATCTTAGGTGCAGTAATTGTTATTGCTGTTGTTTCATTTTTCTTTGGGAAAAAAGAATAATTTAAATAAAAGGAGTCATGATCATGTCAATAGAAGAAAAAATCGACCAGGCTAAAGGTGCGGCAAAAGAAGGTGTAGGTAAATTAACCGGTGATAAAAAAATAGAAAAAGAAGGGGCTGCGGAAAAAGCAGCTGCAAAAGTTAAAGAAGTTGCTGAAGATGTTAAAGATGCTATAGAAGGAACAATTGACGGTGTCAAATGACGGTGTCAAAAATATTATAAATAAAGATAAAAAATAATTTTGACCCCTTTTTCTGCATGGATGATAACAAATGCTTTATATTTTATCATTCCCGCCATCATTGTAAAGAAGAAATAGCAACAAATTCCAGGTTGTCAAAGTTGTCAAAATCAAACAGTTAAATAAGAACCTACAACATAGAAATTCAAAAGCAGTAAATCAAAATTGGTTTACTGCTTTTTCAGCGGACAAAAATGATTCATAAGTATCAGATATAACCCTTTTAAATCATTAACTGTTTTATTCAGTTATCTTTAATCTTGAAATATTTTTTTACATAATCAACAAAAATCCGTACCGGTGTAGACTGGAGCATGGCTTCTTTGAATATGAGGTGGCTCGGACGATATATAGGCTGCTTCTGGCTGTTGTAAATCATCTGTCGGTCTACATTCGGTTTGCACTTGGGAAGCATGTCTGCCGGAATCAGTGAGTGGCCAAGACCGTGGTTGACGATTTCCACGCAGGTATTGCAGTCGCTTACAGTCAGTGAGAAGTGGGGGGACTTTGTGAAGTTCTGGCGCCACCAGCGGGTACGCAGTTCATCCAAAGACGGATCGCTGCGGTAGCGTATGGAAGGCTGCTGTGCCAATGTACTGAAATCAATAGGCTTGGCTGAAATCAGGTACAGCGGGGCATCTTCCAGAAGAATATCGGATTCGGGCCATTCCTGGTTGCCGCGGACGATAGCAAGATGGATGTCTTCTTTTTTGACCAGTTTTACTAAACGATCGCTTGTGTCTGTAGTCAGCGATATTTCAATATCACTATACTCATCAACGAATCCTTTCAGAAGCGCAGGACCGTGGGACTGGGAAAAAGATTGGGATGCCCCGATACGGAGGACACCGGAAATAGAGTTTGGTTCGTGGGTGACATAATTCTTCATGTCCTGGTACTGCTGGAGTTCTTTTTCCGCAAAGGAAAAGAGCCGTGCTCCCGCATCGGTGAAGTGCACTCCTTTATTGGTGCGGATAAAAAGCGGACAACCAATTTCCTTTTCCATTTGACTCAGGCGGTATGTCAATGACGGCTGAGTCATAAACAGCCGTTTGGCAACTTTATTGATACTTCGCTCCTCACGGAGATAGATCAGGATTTTCCAGTCCGTATTATTCATGCAAACACCTCTGAAAACAAGACTCTACAGATTAGTAGGGGACATATAAAAGTTTTTTATCATTATATCATGCAAGGACAATATAGAAAAGTCTTATAGCAGAAAATAAAAAGATACGGGTACGGAAAGAGAAACTCTTGTGATACACTGGAAAAAATAAAGCTCTGAACATGTACTACAAGGAGATTTGCCATGAAGACTTTTATGAAATATTTATTTTGTTTTTTTATGGTATGTGCAGTGGGGATGATGGCACAAGCCGCTGACAAGTCGGTAAACCGGAAAATGGGATACTTTGATAATACACGGACAGTACTGCTTTTTTTGCCACAGAGCAATGATAGAGGCAGCTATGCCGCATCATACATTGCAAAAGAGATGGATGCGGTGTTCCGTTACCCTTATTACAGAAAATTAGATACGGTTGACTATGCTTATAAGAATATCAGTCCTGCGGAGCTTCCTGCCATTGCTGAGGAAACGGGAGCGGATATTGTCGTACTTCCTGTTGTTACAAGGTGGGTACAGAGGCGCTCTTATCCGATTTCCATTTTCTTTGACATAGATCCCGTTGTGGAAACGCAGGTTGTTGTTGATATATACAGCTGTAAGAACGGCGAAGGGGTCAGGGATGATCAGGCGGCTTACTACGAAAGAGAAGAAGAAAGTTCCGTACGTAACCGTTACATTATGGATGAAGTGATGAAACGGCTGTGGAAAAAATTTCCTTACCGCCGTGTGCCGACAGATGTGGAAGCAAAGTTATCGGAGACTGTCCATGCCGATAAGGACAACACGCCGGCGGCAGTAATGAATAAATAGCAAGAACAAAAACCGGGCGGAAATGAAATTATTCCTGTCCGGTTTTCTTTTATAACCCTTTTTGATCAATACCTGAAAAGAGATATCCTAAATGGGTCGTGGCGTTTAATGTGACAAGCCTCCAACTTTTTTCATGTTCTTCTATGACGTTGATACAGGCATTGTCCTGTTTGAAATGCCAGAAATGTTCCATGCCGAGTCCCATGAGATCACAGAGGATGACTTTATTGACCGCATCGTGGGCGGCAACGAGAAGCGTTTTGCCCTGATATATAGCGGCATAATCGTCAAAGGCGGCACGGACGCGTTTTCTTACATCTTCCAGAGATTCCCCGCCGGGCATTTGTACCTGTTCAGGCCGGTTGTGCCAAAGTTCAAATTCTTTCGGATAGTTTTTTTTGATTTCATCGGCATGGACGCCTTCCCATCTGCCGTGAGAGATTTCCGTGATCCGCTCGTCGACACGGATATTTACATGGTGGTATTCGGTAATGAAACGGCAGGTATCAAAGGCACGGGAGAGCGGTCCGGAGACGGCCGCATCAATGGATATATCTTTTAAGGCAAGACCGGCGGCTTTTCCCTGAGCAATTCCTTTTGGGGAAAGAGGAATGTCTTCCTGTCCCTGATAACGACCTTCCACGTTCCATGTGGTTTCCCCATGACGTATAAGAATAATTCGTACCATAATGACCTCATTTCCGTTAATGACTTTCGCAGTGAATGACTGTAATTCCGTGGATTCCGTCAATGTTTGCAAGAACGGGGAGGATAGCGCTGGGAATATCCTTATCAATGGCAACGGCCATAATATTGGTATTTTTGTCTTTGGATGCACCTACCTGCATTCCATTGATGTTTACGCCTGCCTTGCCGAGAATACCTGACATCTGGCCGATCATGCCCGGTTTATTTTCATGAGGAGCAAGGATGATGCAGCCTTTCGGTTCAAAGTCTACACGGAAGTGGTCAAGAGAAACGATTTTCGCTTCTTTCCTGTCGAAAAGGGAGCCTGTAATACGATGTGTACCTTTATCGGTATCAATAGTGAGCGTGACCGTATTGGTGAAGTAATGTCCTTTTTTTGCCTTGACTTCCCGTATCTCCATATGCCGTTCTTCCGCGATATTTCTTGCATTTACAAAATTAACCGTTTGCTGAAGAATGGGGGTTAAAAGTCCTTTCAGGACAGCCGTGGTGAGCGGGGTGGTTTCTGTTTCAGTCAATTCACCTGTATATTCTACACTGACACGGGAAATACGTCCGTCAGCCAAATCAATACCAATATTTCCCATGCGTTCGCACAAATTAAAATAAGGTTGGATAACGGCGAGTGTAGCTCTTGTGATAGGTGATGCATTGACAGCAGTCGCTACCGGTTCTCCATGGAGGGCGTCAGCAACGCCGCGGGCTACATCAGTGGCGACGCCTGTTTGTGCTTCAACTGTGGAGGCACCCAGATGGGGGGTGAGCGTTACGTTTTTCATCCCTAGGAAAGGATTGTTTTCCGGTTTGAGCGGTTCATTTGTCCACACATCGATGCCGGCACCGGCAACTTTTCCGGTTTTTAGTGCCTCTGCTAAGGCATCAATATCAATGACAGCGCCGCGGGAGGCATTCACAATGCGTACCCCGTCCTTCATCTTTTCTATTTCTTTCGCGCCGATCATGCCTTTGGTCTCCTCGGTGAGCGGTGTATGGAGCGTAATATAATCGGATTCGCGGAGAAGCGTATCAAGATCTACCAGGTCTACTCCCAGCTGCTGGCCTCGTTCCAGCGGAATGTAAGGATCATAGCCAATGGTCTTCATGTTGAACGCCTGCAGACGTTTTGCTACATTGGAGCCTACACGGCCCACACCGATAATACCGACTGTTTTATTCAAAAGCTGGATGCCGGTAAAGCTTTTGCGGTCCCAGCGGCCTTCCATAATGGACTGGTGTGCTTGAGGGATATAGCGGGTTATGGAAAGCATAAGGGCAAGGGTATGCTCACAGGCGGCGATTGTGTTTGATTCCGGCGTGTTTACCACAGTAATTCCTTTCGCCGTAGCTTCAGGAATATCAATGCCGTCAATGCCCACACCGGCGCGGCCGATGACTTTTAGATTAGTAGCGGCATGAATGACATTTTTTGTGATTTTTGTCTGGCTTCTTGTAATGACAGCGTCATATTCGCTGATCACTTTGCACAATTCATCTTCATCCATGTTTGGGCGGATATCCACAACAAATTCTTTTTCCAGAAATTCCTTTGCTTCCTTAGCAACATCGGCAGTGATAAAAATTTTGAACATAATGTCTCCTCCTAAAAAATAGTAAAGAAATGTACAGATAAGATTATTGATGATCTTTCCGGTATGCTTCCATGAATTGGGTAACTGCTTTACAGGCGTCTATGTTAACTGCATTAAAAAGAGAAATACGGCAGCCGCCTACGAGTCGGTGGCCATTGACGCCGATAAAGCGGTTTTCTTTTGCTTTCTCAATAAAATCTTTTTCCTCATCGGCAGAAGAAAGGTTGAAAGTAATGTTCATACGGCTTCTGTCTTTTTTTACGGCATGCCCTTTATAAAATCCGTTGCTTTTGTCGATGATGTCGTAAATCAATTTTGCTTTTCCCTTGTTTCTTTTTTCAATGATATCCAGTCCGCCTTGTTTTATTATCCAGTGGAGCATCTTGTTCAATGTGTAAATGCAGAATACCGGCGGTGTATTATAGGCGGAATCTTTTTCAATAAATGTTTTGTATTGAAGAAAAGGAGGAATATCGGTACGCGCCGTTTTTGCAAAATCCTTTTTAAGAATGACAAGAGCCATACCGGCGGCACCCAGGTTTTTCTGTATGCCTGCCCAAATCATGTCGAAGCGGTTGAAATCTATGCGGCGGGAAAGGATATCAGAGGACATGTCACAAATGATGGGGATCTTTACCTCCGGAAATTTCCAATATTCCGTGCCATAAATCGTATTGTTTGTTGTAATGTGGAGATAATCTGTTTCCGGCTTTATCAGGCAGTCTTCGGGAATGTAGGAATAGTTTCGATCTTTGGAGGAGTTTGCATCATATACTTCTCCGAAGAACGCAGCGGAATCACGAGCTTTGTGTGCCCACACGCCGGTATCTGCGTAAGCGGCGCGGGTGTGGAGGAAATTATAACTTTCCATAAGGAACTGCATGGTGCCGCCGCCTTGAATAAATACGATTTCATGATCCGGTGTAAGCTTCATGAGATCGAAAAGCAATGACTTCGTTTCTTCTATGACGGATTGAAATTCTTTGGAGCGGTGGCTCATCTCAATAATTCCCATCCCGGTGCCTTTGAAATTTGTCATCTCATCCCGGATTTCTTCAAGCACTTCCAGTGGCAGCGGAGAAGGGCCGGCATTAAAATTATAGACTCGATTCATAAAAGAGACCTCCTATACTTTATAAACACAAAAAGAGAAGCGTCCCATGGGACGAGCTTCTCTTTTCTCGCGGTGCCACCCAATTTAGCAGAAAACCAAAAGGGGCAAAGTATCCTGTGTAATAAAAAACGCTCTTCATCCTCTAAGGGACGAGAGCACCCGCGATACCACCCAAATTGCTTTTCAGCCATCTTTAATCTGCTGTAACGGGCATACCCGATAGATTCATCATCTACCACTCTGAAGCGGAACGACAATTGTTTGCTGATGGTTTCCACCGTCCGCCATCTCTCTGGAGAGCTTGCAAAAGCGCTTCTTCATCCTTGTGCATAATGTATTAACATGAGTATAGACGGACGTAGTAACTCTTGTCAAGTCTGTTTATAATATTCTTGAAAAGATGACAGGAAGGAGCGGAAAGGCAGCGGAGAGCACTTGAAAAAAATAATGAGATAAGGCATAATAAGCTTATCCGAATATGGGCGATTAGCTCAGCTGGGAGAGCGTCTGCCTTACAAGCAGAATGTCGGCAGTTCGATCCTGTCATCGCCCACCAAAGAAAAGCAACCGGGAGGGTTGCTTTTTGTGTATGCAAAAAAGATATAACTTTCCGCATTAGTGGATCAGAATGGTTTGTACATTGCCGGTTTTGTGACTCATGTCCTGCTGCACTGGTTTGGGATATGCTTGACACTTATAAAAAAATTATATTATCATAATATATATAGATAATTAAATTTATTTAGGATAAATATCTGTTTTGGTATTTAGACAATATTTTACTTAGCTCATAATAAAACTGTTATGTTATTATTTATTTTTTTAGGAGACCGGGAGGTGTCATGCAAATGAGGAGAAAAGGGGTATTAACACTGGTATTGGCAGCTTTGGTGCTGGGGACGATGTCAGTGGAAGCCGGATTTAATCTGGGAAGTTTAAAACTGCCGCAAATCAATCTTCCTGGAGAGGAGGCCGGCGATTCCAAACAAGGAGCTTCAGTGAGGAAGGACTCCAAAGTATTTACATTTAAAGGGCATATTTTTGTGAAAGGTCAAGATGGCGAACGTAAGCCGCTGGAAGGAGTTATTCTTTATGGACCGGCGGTGGGTGCTTATACCGATAACTATGACGGTATTGAGCTGAAAAGTGTCGATGGTCATACATTATCAATTGAAGGCGGTGATGCAGTAGAGGTTGCAAGAACTGATGCACGGGGATATTTTGAAGTGACTGTTGATTTCAGCAAAGGTCTTTATTATGATATTATTTTCAGCAAAGAGGGGTATGGTGCCGGTTATTTTTCAAGACTGACAATGCCTGATCTTGGTAATATAATGGATATTGAACGGGGAGAAGATTTAAGGTATACGCTTAGGCCGGGGAAGGGAAAGTTCGTTCCTCATCGTATGGGAAGATCGTAAGAATGGAAGGTGTCAATATGTCCAACGTAAAAAGATTATTAATATTAGGGATAGCAGCAGGATTAGCTTTTAGTGTTGTGGGGAATACGGCTGCCGGTTTCAATCTTGGAAAAGTATTGAACAAGGTCGGTGTTTCTACGACGGAATCCAGTGAGGAGCCTTTATATGAGGGGGAACCGGCAGACGGTACAAGAGAAAATGGTATGGTTTATAATGCAGAAGTCCATGGCTGGTATGATGAGAAAACAGGAGCCCTTCTTTCAAGAAATGATGCTGAAGCGCGCCGAATGCCGGCGCCTCCCGGGCCGACTACGGCGAAATGCGATTTAATTTATGGTATTGTGAAAGCGGGACGGGAAGATTTAGAGGTGCGTCTGGAAAATAATCTTTTGATACTCAAAACCCGAGGTTCTCTTTGGGATGGCGGAACAGGGGAAAAGGGAGAAATAAGTATCATACTTCCGGAGGAATGCAAAAAAGGTGTAGTCTATAAGCCTAAGGCAGATCATTACTTTACTTTTGATAAACCGAACAGGGACGGTCCTGTCACCTTGGTACGTCATGAGGGATATGTCATCGGTTTTGATACGGAACGGTAAAACCTGCTAAGAATCTTTTGTTAAAAGATAAGGGAAACTATACCCGGTAAGAATAAAATCGTTAAATAAAGTAAAGAAAATACGGAAAGCATGGTACGAATCATTTTATTCATCATGATCCATTCTTAATATGATGATTCCTGCTTTTCCGTATTTTTATGTATATAAATACAAATAGTTTTTTCATATAAGGATATAACTTAATGCTTTCGGTTTATGTATTTTGGAAGAATGTATATCTTTTGTTGCAAAGTCAGAAAAAATCTGATATTATATGTCACGTACCTTAGTACGTATTCCTGAATAGCTCAGCCGGTAGAGCGCGTGACTGTTAATCACGATGTCGCAGGTTCGAACCCTGCTTCAGGAGCCAACGGCCTGTTCGTCAAGTGGTTAAGACACCGCCCTTTCACGGCGGGTTCGCGAGTTCGAATCTCGCACAGGTCACCAACATACGGGCGATTAGCTCAGCTGGGAGAGCGTCTGCCTTACAAGCAGAATGTCGGCAGTTCGATCCTGTCATCGCCCACCAAAGCAAAAAGCAGCCTTTCCGGTTGCTTTTTGCATATTAAAGACAAAAATAGTATTTTTCTGTATTGACGGCATATAAGTCCTGTTTATTGCGTATTCAACCTGCTTATTGCCTGTCAAAAAAGAAGTTCAGGAAAGATTATGTAAAGAAAATTTTTTTAAGTGTCTCTTTATGTTAAAATAAGGAGCAAGATGTTTTCCTTGACCGCAATTTGAAAAAATTATACTTTTCTAATTACTATTATATAAATAAAAACTATGTTATAATAACGAAATTACAGGCTACAAATAAGTCAATTATAGGGGGCGCTTGTGCGTTTCCTTTTTTCGTGCAGGAGGTATTATGTACGATACATTTAAGGAACTGGGCCTTGTTCCTGAAATCATGAAGGCTATTGAAGATATGGGATTTGAGGAGCCCACTCCTATCCAGAAGGTATCTATTCCCGCGGCGATGGAGGGGAAGGATCTGATTGGACAGGCACAGACCGGTACGGGCAAAACAGCGGCATTTGGTATTCCGATTCTGGAAAAGATTGACACGACAGAAAAAGGGCCGCAGGCTATCGTGCTTTCGCCAACGAGAGAATTGGCCATCCAGTCTGCGGAAGAGATGAATCGGCTTGCCCAGTACTTGCCGATTCATGCATTGCCTATTTATGGCGGACAGGATATCGAAAGACAATTTCGCGCGCTTCGCAAGAAGCCGAATATTATTGTGGCGACACCGGGTCGTCTTATGGACCATATGAAGAGAGGAACCATTGATCTGTCCCATGTCCAGATTCTTGTTCTTGATGAAGGCGATGAAATGGTGGATATGGGATTTATTGATGATATCCGCACTATTTTAGCGGGGATGCCTGAAGAAAGGCAGACGATGTTTTTCTCTGCTACCATGCCAGCACCGATCAGGGAACTGGCGGAATCTTTCCTTCGTGATCCTGTGCTTGTGAAGATTAAAGCGGCTACGGTTACAATTGACCTGGTGGAACAGGAATATATCGAATTGCCGGATATGCAGAAGTTCGATTGCCTTTGCCGGCTGCTGGATATGGAGAATCCTGAACTGGCCATTGTCTTTGTTCGGACGAAACGCCGTGCCGACGAGGTGACGGAGGCGTTGAAAAAGCGCGGGTATATGGCAGAAGGTCTTCATGGCGACTTGTCTCAGCAGAAACGCGATGCAGTCGTCCGCCAGTTTAAAGAAGGCACAATTGATATTCTTGTGGCTACTGACGTGGCAGCACGAGGATTGGATATCAGCGGGGTAACCCATGTATATAATTTTGATATGCCCCAGGATTCTGAAACGTATGTGCACCGTGTAGGCCGTACGGGACGGGCGGGACAGACCGGTTTGGCCATGACTTTTGTTGTTTCCAGAGAAATCGGGCAGCTTCATGATATTGAGCGCGCTATCCGACGCAAAATCAGAAGAAAGAGTGTTCCTACGCTGTCTGACGTCATTGAAGGAAATCAGCGGATTGCTATTGAGAATCTGCAGGAAGCGTCCCGGGGGACCGGACTGGAAGAATATCGTGAAAATGCGGAAGAACTTCTGAACCATGTGGATGCGGTATCTTTAGTTGCGGCGGCAATTAAACTGCTCACAAAACAGCCTGATGTGACGCCTGTAAAGATTACGGAAGAACGTCCGCAGTTTAAGAAGCGCAGAAGCTCCGGCGGCAAACGCTCTTTTGGCGGGGAAAGACGCGGCAGACGATTGCAAGGGCATTCCCGTGATAAAAATTATGAAAGTGAAAAACGGGACGGCAGGTATAACGGACATCGTTCCCGTCCGCAGGAAAGTAGAAAAAGGGAAAAGAGCAATATGCATGAGTCCAGTTTTAAACCATACTTTAAGAAAAATTGAAAAGCAATATAAAAGGAGGCGTCATAGTAAGCGCTTCCTTTTACGTTGCTCAGCCATTTGATAAAAGAGAATTTTTCAGATGGATATAGGTGTCGGTATAGTAAGGGGCTATTTGCGATTCACGGAGATCATAGCCGTAAGGACGGCGGCTGACGGCAAGCAGGGGGGGCGCCTGTATGCGTTTGGCAACGGCAAATCCTGCAAACAAATTCCACCATTTTTCCAAATCGGTGATAAAATCGTGATGTGTTTTGAAAATAGATTTGATGGATACAGGAGTTCCCAGTTTCTCCTCCAGACAATTTTCACTGTACCAGGTAAGAATTTCTTCCGGTGTTATCCGATTCCATGGTTCAATAAACGAGCGGAAGAGAAAATCATGGTATTCATAAATAAGGGGATCCCCCAATCCTTTTGTAATGTCCTGATTTTCGGAAAGCTCAGCGCTTGGCCTGACAGTAAATATCTCATCAGGAATCATGTTTTTATCGAAATATCTGTTCAGAGTTCTGCCGAGTGCATATACCTGATGCTTCCAAAGGTCGGCTGTAGCGGCAAGAGCGCCGGACAGATCGCCATAGAGCGTACCGTAACCGACGGTTAATTCGGTTTTGTTTGCGTTGCAGGTAAATATGCCGCCAAAGGCGGAAGAAAGCGTGGCGAGGATACGGGTGCTTCTGTCACGGGCTTGTATATTTTCTTTCATAAAACCGGTGAGGTGCAGTGTTTTCATGTCTGACGGAGAAGGAATTTGCAAATCGTCAATTTGAGAAACTGTTTCATTGATAAAAGAATCGATAGGGAGTTCCACAAAAGGAGCTTCCAGATTTTCGGCAAGCCGCCGCGCCAGATTTTTTGTGGCTTCCGAATTGAACCGTGTCGGCGTGTTCACTAAAAGGAGGTTTTCCGCAGGAAGAACCGAGCGGTACAGTGCGGCGTTGACTGCGGAATCGATGCCGCCTGAGATGCCGATGACCACCCTGCCTGCATGAATGGCGGATAAAAATTCTTTCAGCCCATAGCGGAGAGCGGGCAGCAACATATCTCCCGCAAACGGTTTCATTTCTTGTTCTGCAGTCAGTTTTTTTGCGGCAATATCAAAAGAGAAGCAAGAATGCTCCTCCTGATAAGGAACTGCTTCGGCAAGAAGTGTACCTTTCGGATCGTAGGCGGCAGTCATGCCGTCATAGGTATAGCAGTCTTTTCCATTGTTTTCCAGTCCTCTTCTATTGATGTAGAGCATAGGGCAGCCGAGGCGGGAAAGCGAAGCGGAGAAGAGACGGTGTCTTTTATCATTCTTTTCCAAGGTGAATGGCGAGGCGGACAGATTGAAAAGAATATCGATATTTTTTTCTGAAAGGATTTCCATAGGGGACAGCCGTGCGTTTTCATCCCAGCTGTCCTCGCAAAGAACAATGCCTGCACGGAGAGTTTCCTGCCTGATGGTAAATGTAAAAGGCGCAAGCAGGGAGGATACGGATTGATTTTCTTCGGCAGCCAGATCAGGAAGGCTTGTAAAGTGGCGTTTGTCATCAAATTGCCTGTAATCAGGGAGCAGCGTTTTAATAGTATAAGATAACCCTCTGTCATTTTTTAAGAACTGTCCATTGCAGGCGGCGAAAGCAGCATTATACTTCCTTACACGGCCATCATTGTTCTTTTTTTTTGGGTCAACGGCTATATTGCCGAAGATAACAATGATGTTTTCTGCCGCATCGGCGATTTTCTGACCATACCGCTCACATTCACGAAGGAAAGCATTCTGTTCCCACAGGTCGCCGATCATATACCCTGACAGGCAGAGTTCGGGAAAGATCAGGATGTCAGTGTTTTGCTTTCGGGCGTTTTGTATTTCTCTTTCTATCTGTTCAAAGTTGGCGCGGATATTTCCCGGAATAATGGATAACTGCACCGTAGAGATACGGATCATTGGTGTGCCTCCTCTATGTTCTATTAATTTCTATTGTACAGAAGCAATTCTTTTGTGTAAATGAGAGGGGGTGTTATATAATAGAACACGACCCAGGCTTAATTGTCTTAGTAAATACGGACTTATTATATTCGTTCGTCAAAAATTCGTCAAAAATTCGTCAAAAAAGAGCATGCACAGGAATGTGTATGCTCTTTTAACGCTATCCGAACAACTGCTGTATGTCGCTTCTGGCTTTTGCACGCATGTCTTCCGTATATGATATGTATGTTTTAAGTACGGTTTCGACTGAGTCCCCGAGTAGAGCAGCTACGGTTTTTATATCGGTGCCGGCAGACAGCAGCTTTGTCGCATAAGTGTGCCGCAGACAGTGTATACCATGACCAGCGTATGCCCGAACAATGCCTGAGAGGTGCCCGCTCGACTGTCTTGTAAATAATCTCTTGTCGATATTCGTACGAGAAATTTGCAAATGAAGAGCTATGTCGTCAGCAAGAGATCGCGGAATCGGGATAGTGCGATTGCTGCGGTATGTCTTACACGGCACAAAACCCGACGAAGCTCTGCTATTCGGTCGTTTAACACCCCACTGCTTATTGATAGTAATTTCTTGGTGCTCGAGATCTATACAGTCTGTTGTCAGCCCGAGCATTTCACTGACGCGGACGCCGGTTTTAGCGCAGATAGCGATCTGTAGATAATTTGCAAACTGCAATTCTTTTCTGGCTCTCACTAATAGCGCTTTTAATTCAAAATCCGTTAATACGTTCAAGCTGTCCGACGATCGGATGGTTATGCGGTGCAGGTCTTCCGCGGGATTAACTGCGATTATTTTGTAAGTTTTCTGCGCGGCGTGGAACAAGGTTTTTAAGACTGTGACAGTTTTATTTTTTGACGTATCTTTTCGTGTATTACCGTTTAACGCGTGACGCAGATCTGCGAAGGTAATATCGGTTATCTTTTTATCATAAAGCCCATTTTGAAGAGATTTAATATCCGCTCTATATGAGGTTTCAGTTGTATATGCAAGGTGTTTATCTAAGGCATATATGCCGATAAATTCGCCAAGCGTCAGGTCTAACAGATCTCTGTCCGTAGTTACACCGATTTTATCAATCAGCAATTTTTTAGCTGTGTCTGACATCGCTTCCGCACGCGACGAGAAACCGCCTTTGCTTTTCTGTTTCCACTTGCCGTCTTGTTCATACGAGATGACCAGCTGCCAAGCCGGATTGCTTTTCGTGCCGCGATTTCGGACTAAGAAACTATAGCGCATTATAAAATCAGCTCCTTTGTTTAAAATGGGCTGATTATGCTATAATTATAAAGTAATCAGCCCGGGTGGGTTATTACATTCTCCCGTTATCGTACTGCCATACGATAACGGGATTTTTACATGCTATGCTGGAATATATACGCGGTCAGTATTGGACCCTAATACTACAATGTGATGGTCGATTATTTCTCGTATTAGATCCTTTTTTAAGCCCGAAGCTTCAATTCCCGCGTCATCTAATATCTTCTGTAATTCTGCTTTCTTCATTTTAGATAACATAACCTCTTTAGTTGCATCTTTTAGAATACCGGTATCAACAAATTCTTTGATAAAATCGACCTCTTTGTAGCCCGTTAACGGTGCGCTATTAAATAGCATATTAAAGGAGATGCCGTTCTTGTACCGGTTTGCGAGGTAGATGACCGTTTTCCTAAAAGATTCTATATCATCCGCCCAGTCAGCGTTATAAATATTCGGAACGATTCCACGCTCAACAGCCCGCAGTAAAATTTGAGTACAGCCCTGCGCATCGGATAAAGAATTGTGGTGATCTAGTTTAAGACCCAACGCCGCGCACACTGTAGATAATTTATAATTGTTTAAACCCGGGAAAGCAGATCGCGCGACTTCTACAGTGTCTATGTATAAAATGGGCTCGTGCAAATTCAAAGAATAGACTTGATCACAGTGTTTTAAACAGCCGATATCAAATGGGGCATTGTGCGCTACGAGTACATATCCTCTGATAAAGTCGCACAAAGTAGATTTGTAATACTCTTCAAACGTGGGAGCTTCTTTTACGGTATCCCAAGTGATATGATGAACATGACTATTTGTAAACTGTTTTTCCGGCGGACGGATAAGAGAAGTTATTTTGTCTACAACTTGTCCATTTTCAACTTTCACGGCCGACATGCTGCAAATTGAAAATGGCTGCGGACTCGCGGTTTCCACATCGATAGCAACGAAACTATTTAGTGGATATTGGTACGTATGATGGCTGTGAATATCCATTCTTGCAAAACCGTTATATTCGGGTCGCCTGAACGGGTCTAAACTATGATCTATGCCGGGGCGTTCAACAGGCTTACTTGCTGCCAGAGAGGATTCATCTCCTGATTTTTTCTTCTTAATATATTTGAAATAAATCCATATCAAAATTAGTAGTACTATAACAGACATTTCAGGCTCCTTTCAAAAAAAAATTATTTAATTTCTGACTGCCGCAGTACGGCTAATCCTAAAACTTTTATATTTTCACAGTTATCCTCGGTGAAAAACATTGGCGCATATTTACTGTTGGCCGATGCCAAAGATACTGTTTTACCGGACTTGTAAAAACGCTTTAAACAGACTTTTTCATTATCTATTTCAACACAGGCAATCCGGCCATTCGGTACTTCAGGCATGGACTTTATAAAGACTATGTCGCCGTCGTTGATATTTGCATCGATCATGCTGTCCCCGCGGACAGTGATACAAAAATCTACATCATATTTATTATCCACGTCATAATATGGTGTATCTTGGTTGAGATCTTCAAGCGGCTGTCCTGCTGCTGCATAGCCGAGCATAGGGACTTTTTTAAATTGTGGCCTGTGCGCGCCGGGTGGGAGATCTATAGATAATTCAGGTCCTTTTTGCTCAACACCTGTAAGTAACCAGCCTTCGTTTGCGTTTAACGCTTGTGCTATTTTTGTTAATTTCCTCTGCTTCGGTATGTAATCGCCTTTTAGATATCTGGATATAGACGACTTATCTATTTTCGTAATATTGGATAAGTCTATAGGGCGCATATCTGCATTAATCAGCAAAGTCCTAAGCCTATCAGCGAATGTACCCATTGAAAATCCTCCTTACGTAAACTTTTGATTTAATTATAAGTTATTTGTTGCATAACTGCAACTAAAATTTACAATTTTGAAAAAAATAGTTGCATTAAGTAAACCTGTGTGGTATAGTTGAGAAAACACAACGAAAGGAGGCGAAAATATGAAATACGACTACCGACGATTAAGGGGTTTGATAAAAACTCGATTTAATTCAGAGAGCGAGTTCGCAAAAGTCTTGGGTATGAATAGGTCTACACTTTCGCTTAAATTGTCGAATGAACGAGACTTCACAATAGCGGATATTCAAAGAATTTCTAAGGAACTCCTTATTCCGCTCGACGAGGTAGGGGTATATTTTTTTACCCCTGAGGTTGAGAAAAAGCAACAATATACGCGCTAAAGATCAAAAAGAAGTGAGGTGTAGAAGAAAATGGATAAAGAATTATTAGATTTCGGGCAGTATCTCAAATCGATGCTTAGCGAGACACAAATTAGGATACTTGCTATTTGCTTAACCAATTCAATCCCGGTCTGCTTCTACGGCATCGGCCTCGGGAAGTCCACTTTCGTGGAAATTCTACGCAATGCCAATTTTGAAGAGGTCTATGCGCCGGAAGACTGTGACAGCTGTAGCGATCAGCTGTCTGTCTTAGATAAACCGGGCGCCGTGGCTCTGTGCATGAAAAAAGGATCTTTCGACAGGCCATTACCGGAAAATCCTTTTTCAAAAAGTGTCATTTATGCAGTTCTCGCGGGTGTTTTAGCACATACACGTTGAACTCATAATTTGACTCTTTGCCTAAATTTTTACCGCTCAAAGGAAAGAGGTGATCAAAATGGAAATCGCGCTGCTATCAAAAGAAGAAGCACGGCGGCTACTCAAAATTTCACGGTCGACATTTTGGCGGCTGGAGAAGAAAGATATCATCCGGCCGGTGCAATCGCTTCTACCGACGCGGCGATACAGACTTGCCGATATTGAAAAACTGGTAATGAGATAAGGAGGACTCAACATGATTGACAAAATGATGAATTGGCTATGGTTATTTGTTTTCGTGACAATGCTCATCGCAGTCGTGGAGAAGCTGTCATGCGTACGTTTTTAATCACATTTACGGCAATTGTTTTCTTAGCCGGTTACACAGTACAGCCGCCGGAAAAGACGGTACCGTACAAAGTAACACTCCGGAATGGCGAAAGTGTGTGGGACGCTTGCGCAAGGGTCGCTAGTGATAAGGACCACATGCAGGAGCTGGTCTATAACGCACTGAAAGAAAACCGCATCAACGATCCCGGCAATGTTCAGCCGGGGACAGAAATCGTTATCAGAGTAAAGGAGATGAAATAAAGATGGCTTGTAGAGGAGACGTCGATACTGAAGATTTAGAACGGATAGTCTCTATCGCACGCAGTGGAGAAAATATACTCTGTGGATATTTTAAAGATTTCGAAAGCTGCCTGTCTGTTGAACAGAAAGAAAGAGTGATAGCTGCTACGGATTTCTTTGAAATGCTATCGAATCACTTAGAAACACTAACGGCAGCTGTCGAGGCTATGAATTACAGAGAGGAGATGTATGAATGCGGAGAAGATTATTAACTATTTTATTCACATTGTTAGCGCCCTTCGCGGCGCATGCGGAATGGCTCATCGCAGAATGCAGCGCTTATACGCCTTACGATTGCGGGACTATTACTGCGACGGGCGAAACAGTCCATGTTGGCGGGGTCGCTTGTAACTTCCTACCTTTCGGTACAGTCGTCATCATCGACGGCAGGGAGTATGTAGTCAATGACCGCTGCGGCATAGATAACTGCATAGATATTTTCATGGAGAGCTACGAAGACGCTATCGAATTTGGAAGACAGCACAAGGAGGTTTATATCAAGAGATGAATCCGAGTATGCAACCAATTATTAATAAATACACCATGCTGTATGTGGCACATCCTTTTGGAGGAAACTTGGACAATATCGCACGTGCTGAAATCCAGCTGTCCAAACTACGAAATTTGCTGCCCCGGCATACGTTGATATCGCCGATTCACAATTGGAGCTACTTAGATTATGGGATGACGAATCAGGTAGTGGCAATCAGCGACTGCGTAAGCCTGCTTCTCCGCTGTGATGCTCTCATATTGACGGGGCGTTGGGAAGAATCCGCAGGCTGCCGGGCAGAGTACATCGCCGCGAAAGTAAAAGGTTTACCAGTTTTCACTTTCAGCAACAACGACCTGCAACGCATATAAAAGGAGGATTTATGAAAAAGACAAAAATAAACAGGCTGTACGACCTGTACGTAGACAATCCCGCGATTAAAGATCAGGAAGCCGCGGAACTGCTGGACACGGATTACCGAGCTATAGGCACCATGAAACGACGGCTTAGAGACCACGGATACATCCAAATCGAGGATAACAGCGAAGTATCTATCCTCATGCCGTATAAAGATCAAGCAGAAAAAGGAATCGGCGGACTTCGGATCGAAGTTGTTCTGGAAATGCTGGAGTACTACCGAGAAGATTTCCGCGGGCAAGAAACTTTTGCTGAACGGATGAAAGTCGGCAGAGAAATCCGCCTGCTGTTAGACATGATCCGCTAGAGGGAAGGAGGCGATTATATTGCTTGAATGCACAGGATGCCCGCATTACGGATACTGCATACCCGACGATTGCGCGGACATGAAAAAGACCCATGAACAGCAGCCACTGGTCAAGGGTCAAAGAAGAAAAACTTCTGTCTCAAGGATACTACAAAGAAAGCGAAAAGACAATGGACTACAAAACTTTTATTGACTCAAAAAGCCGAATAACTGAAAGTCACGGGTTTGAAATATCCGCAGAAAATCTTCATCCTAACCTGTTTAATTTCCAGCGGGATATCGTCCGCTGGGCACTTGCTAAGGGCCGCGCCGCTATTTTTGCCGACTGTGGACTTGGAAAAACTCTGATGCAGCTTTCGTGGGCAAGTGAAGTGGCACAACACGAAGGAAAACCTGTTTTAATCTTAGCCCCACTGGCGGTTTCCGCGCAGACAGTAGCCGAAGGGCAGCGCTTTGGGATCCCTGTCCATCTTTGCGAAAAAGCAGAAGACGTAATGCCGGGAATCAACATCACGAATTACGAAAAACTGGATCGCTTTGATACGTCCGTTTTTGCCGGTGTAGTGCTGGATGAGTCGTCTATCTTGAAATCGTTTACCGGCAAAGTCCGAACTCAGCTGATCGAGTCGTTCAGCCGTACACCGTACCGGTTAGCATGCACAGCTACGCCCGCGCCGAATGACTTCATGGAACTTGGTAACCATTCTGAGTTCTTAGGGGTTATGTCACGGACAGAGATGTTGTCTATGTACTTCGTTCACGACAGCGGGGAAACGTCTAAGTGGCGGCTCAAAGGCCATGCAGAGACTAGCTTCTGGCGATGGATGGCCAGCTGGGCTGTCGTTCTGGATAACCCGAAAAGCTTAGGCTACGAAGACGAGGGTTACACGCTTCCTGAAATCCGCATGCACGAGATTATCGTTGACGGCGATGCCCCGGTAACCGAAAAACTAACTCTGACGCAAAGGCGATCCGCTCGGAAAGAATCACTGCAAGACCGCTGCCAAGCGGCAGCGGAACTGGTCAATAACAGCACGGGGCAGTGGCTCGTATGGTGTGATCTCAACGCGGAATCTGAAGAACTTCACCGGGTATGCAATCTGTCACAGGAAGTAAAAGGCGCTGACAAAGCTACCCATAAAGTAAACGCTATGACAGGCTTTTCCGTGGGGCTGCTGAAGTGCCTGATCACGAAACCGAGCATCGCAGGTTTCGGGATGAACTGGCAAAACTGCCATAATGTCATTTTTGTAGGACTGTCAGATAGTTACGAACAGTTTTATCAAGCGGTAAGACGATGCTGGCGATTTGGACAGAAAAAAGCGGTGGACGTGTACATCATCATATCGGCAAAAGAAGGATGCGTGAAAGAGAACATCGAACGCAAAGAGGCGGACAGCCGTAAAATGCGAAACGCTATGATCACACTGACAAAGCAAGCGGTCAGGGAAGAACTGAACGCAACCTGCCGCGTTATGGCAAAATACGAGCCCAGCGTTGATATGGTTTTACCAAAATGGGCAGAAATGGAGGTGGCATAGCATTTGAAAGTGATTAATCAATATGTTTCAGACCAGGTGTCCCTGTACAATGGCGACTCGATAGAAATACTTAAGGGCTTGCCGGAGCACTGCATACATTATGCAATGTTCTCTCCGCCGTTCAGCAGCCTATACACGTATAGCAACAGCGACCGTGACATGGGCAACAGCACCGGAGATGACCAGTTCTACCAGCATTTTCTTTTTCTAGTAAAAGAACTGGCACGGGTCATTATGCCGGGGCGGCTGGTCTCTGTACACTGTATGGACATCCCGAAAATGAAAAGCAGGGACGGCGTTATCGGGCTTAAGGATTTTCCCGGAGAGCTAATTCGGGAATTTGAAAATGCAGGCTTTATCTACCACAGCCGCGTCGTCGTCTGGAAAGACCCATTGGTAGAGGCTACCCGGACAAAAGCACTGGGGCTTATGCACAAACAGCTGTGCAAGGACTCCGCGATGTGCCGAATGGGGCTGCCGGATTATGTATTGACTTTCCGGTTACCGGGGGACAATCCGGAACCGGTCAGCCATGAAAATGGGCTTAGCCGATTCTATGGCGATGATGAACCGGAAGGTATAAAAGGTGTAAGGCCAGAACCAGACGCAGATCTAGTAGCTAAAAAAGAAAAGTATAACACCGAACCTGTTTATAGCCACCAAGTATGGCGGCGGTATGCGTCCCCCGTGTGGATGGATATCCGGCAAAGCAACACGCTGAACCGGACAGCCGCCAGAGATGAAAAAGATGAACGCCATATCTGTCCGCTACAGCTGGATTTAATAGCCCGCTGTCTGGAACTCTGGACAAACCCGAACGACATCGTTTTAGATCCGTTTACCGGTATCGGCAGTGTTCCCGTCGTAGCTTTACAGATGGGGCGCCGGACTATGGGCTTTGAATTAAAAGAATCTTATTTTAAGCAGGCAGTGCTTAACTGCCAGAAAGAGGAAAATCATGATAACAGTAACATTTGAAGGATCCGCAGCCGAAGTACTTAGCGAAATGCAGGTGTTTTTGAAAAATACAGCCGCCCCGAAGGGAAGTACTGTAGAAGTTACGCCGGAAAAGATAACTATTGCAAGTACTGCTGCTCCGCAGATCAGCAAGGTTAAAATACCTGATTCGGTACCTAAAGCAACTAAATCGCCCGCTGCCCCAGTACAGGCCCCCACTGTCCCAGTAGCCCCGGCTAAAGAATACACACAGGCCGAAATTCTTGCAGCTTGCGGACCGCTGATGGACGCTGGGAAAGTACCGGAACTGACACAGATTATTCAAGAGTTCGGAGTAGCTTCCATGATGGAAATTCCACAGGAAAAGTACGGCGAATTAGCAGTTAAGCTCCGCGCGATGGGGGCTAAGTTATGACACAGCACGCCTTATTAAGCGCCTCAGGAGCGCATAAGTGGCTCGTGTGCACAGCATCAGCAAGGCTGGAGGCAGAGTTCCCCGACGCAACTAGCGAATTCGCCCGCGAGGGAACGCTGGCACACTCGATCGCCGAACTGAAATTACGGCGGTATGCTATCGAGCCGATGAGCCCCGCCACATTTACCCGGCGGATGAATAAACTGAAAAAAGATCCTCTGTATCAAAAAGAAATGGATGGCTATACGGAGGAATATCTGGACTGCATTAAGCAGATCATGCTGGCTTATGACACAAAGCCCTACGTAGTAACTGAGAAAAAAGTTGATTTCAGCCAGTTCGTTCCGAAAGGCTTCGGCACTGCCGACTGCCTAATCATGACACCAGACGCCTTGCATGTTGTGGATTTTAAATACGGTAAAGGCGTACCGGTAGACGCCAAAGACAACCCGCAGCTGAAGCTATACGCTCTGGGAGCTCTGTCCGAATACGGGCTGCTGTATCAGTTTAAAACAATCCACATTCACATCGTACAGCCGCGGCTGAAAATCTTAGGAACAGATACATTCTCACGAGCTGCGCTTACAGACTGGGGTAACTCCGTCGTAAAACCGAAAGCCAAAGAAGCGTTTGACGGCCCGGGAGAATTTCATCCCGGAGATCACTGCCGATTCTGCCGGGCGAGGGCTCAATGCAAAGCGAGATCCGAGTATTACGCTGCTTTAGCGGAAACGGCCAAAGAAAACGCCAACCCTGCGTTAATTACGATGACCGAACTGGGGGAATACCTCAAAAAAGCCGGAGCTTTGAAAAAATGGGCGGAAGATCTGCAAGCATACGCGCTATCCAGCTGCCTTTCTGGTAAAACAGTACCGGGATGGAAAGCCGTAGAAGGCCGCGGCAGCCGCGTATTCACGAGTACCGATGAGGCGTTTAAAGTCCTCACGGACAATGGGATTGATGAGTCCCTGCTGTACAGTCGTGCACCGGCTACTTTGGCACAGACAGAAAAAATCGTAGGCAAAAAAGTATTCGAAACTCTACTCAGTAAGTATGTAATTAAAAACCCCGGAAAGCCGACACTGGCACCGGAATCAGACAAACGAGAAGCAATCAGCAATGTGGTATCTGCAAAAGATATATTCAAACCTGTAGGAGGTAACTAATCATGGAAAACACAAACATCGTATTAAGAAATGTCAGACTCAGCTATGTACACATTTTAAAAGCCTATGCACGAATACCCGGCGCCGAGGCGAAGTACCAAACGACAATTCTCGTACCGAAAACGGACATTGCGGCAAAGGCGGAAATTGACCGTGCTATCGAAGCCGCTAAAGCAAACGGAATTACCGGTAAATGGAACGGCGTAGCCCCGGTTATCGTCGCCACCCCAGTACATGACGGAGATGGGCTTACCCAAAATGGCGCCGAATACGGCCCTGAATGTAAAGGCCATTGGGTATTCACTGCGTCAAGTGCCGCCGATAAGCCCGTAGAGGTAGTAGACGCCAATTTAAATCCGCTTATTTCACCGATACAGATCTACAGTGGTATCTACGCTAATATCTCCGTTAATTTCTTCCCGTATAACTTTCAAGGTAAAAAAGGCATCGGCTGTGGGCTCGGCCCCGTGCAGAAAGTTGCCGACGGCGAACCTTTAGGCGGACAGGCGCCGACTGCTAAATCCGTATTTACCGCTGCGCAGCCTTCTGCCGTGCAGAAAGTGAATCCATTAACCGGGCAGCCGATGTAAATAGTGGAGGCCCTTAACCGGGCCTCTTTCATTATTATCTGAAAGGCTCATTATGAAACACCTCAGTATAGACATTGAAACTTTTTCAGACGTAGATATTAAAAAATCCGGTCTGTTTAAATACTGCGAGTCCCCCGTCTTTGAATTATTGCTTTTTGCATATGCCTACGACTTCGGAGATGTCCATGTCGTGGATCTGGCACAAGGAGAGAAAATCCCAGATTCTGTTATATCCGATCTGAATAATCCCGAGGTTATCAAACACGCATATAACGCGTCATTTGAAATCACAGGGCTCAACCGCTACGGATATGCTACTTCCCCGGAGCAGTGGCGCTGTACAATGCTTCACGGTTTATATCTTGGCTATCCGGCGGGGCTGGCTTTCTTAGGTGCTGCGTTAGGTATTCCCGAGGACAAACGGAAATTATCCACCGGCAAAGCACTTATCCGTTATTTCTGCGTACCTTGTAAACCGACAAAACGAAATGGGGGGCGAACCCGCAACTTACCGAAACACGATATAGATAAGTGGCATTTATTCAAAGAATACAACGCGCAGGATGTAGTTACCGAAATGGAAGATTACCGGCGGCTATCTGCCTACCCCGTACCGGGCTGGGTACAGGATGACTGGGTCATCGATTACGAACTAAATCGACGAGGCATTCAGCTTGACATGGATCTAGTTCGAGGAGCTCTGGCCATCGACGATCAACATAAGACAGAACTCGTGGAAAAAGCCATACAAATAACCGGACTTACCAATCCGAACAGTCGCAATCAGCTACTCACGTGGATTAACAATAACTCCGATCTGAAATTGGAAAAACTTACAAAAGAAACCGTGGCCGAGAGCCTGCAGATTGCAGAGGATCAAGTGGCCGAAGTACTGCATATCCGACGGGCTTTAGCAAAAAGCAGCATTTCTAAATATGAATCTATGAAGAATGCTGTGTGCGCTGACGGACGTATCCGCGGCGTGCTGCAGTTCTACGGGGCTAACCGAACAGGGCGTTGGGCAGGGCGGCTGGTACAAGTGCAGAATTTACCGCATGACGTGCCCGTGGCTATGGATACGGCCATCAGATTAGTTAAAAACGGAAATGCCCGCGGTGTCAAGCTTATGTACGGCCATATATCAACTTCTTTATCTCATTTGATCCGTGCGGCTTTCGTCGCTCCGGAGGGGAGCCTGCTCTGTGTATCGGACTTCTCAGCCATCGAGGCGCGCGTACTGTCATGGCTCGCTGATGAGAAATGGCGGCAGGATGTTTTCGCAAAAGGCGGAGATATCTATTGCGCTTCTGCGTCCAGTATGTTCGGCGTGCCCGTCGAAAAACACGGAATCAACGGACACTTGCGGCAGAAAGGCAAAGTGGCAGAACTAGCGCTGGGTTATCAAGGGGGGCCTCCGGCTCTTATTACAATGGGCGCTCTGAAGCAGGGACTTACCGAAGACGAACTGCCGGATATTGTTCACCGATGGCGCGGAACTAATCCGCGCATCTGCGGCCTCTGGTATGACGTAGACGGTGCGGCGCTTTCTGTCATGTCCGACGCCTGCCCTGTAGGTCTTCCGCACGGGATACTTATTTCGCGAGAATGTAATCTCATATACGGGTATGACTACTTGACGATACAGCTGCCAAGCGGACGGAAATTATACTATCCGCAGCCGTATATCAACGAAAATCAATTTGGTAAGCCTGCATTACATTACCGAGTACAGGCAGGAATCAAGTGGAGCCACACATCAACCTATGGCGGTAAGCTAGTAGAGAACATCACACAAGCAATCGCGCGGGACTGTTTAGCGCTGGCAATCAACCGACTCGTAAAAGCCGGATACAAACCGCTTATGCATATTCATGATGAAGTGGTACTCGAAGTACCGAAAGATAAGATTCATGAAGATGAAATAGATAGGATTAACCAGATTATGTGTGCACCGATACCGTGGGCGCCGGGGCTGCTGCTTAACGCTGACGGCTTCATAAGCCCGTACTATACAAAAGACTGAAAGGGGGGGGAGTACTTGAATTACGACAGAAAACTGACTATCAGCATCGGAAACAGCCGCATGTCTAAACAATGGACAGCGGCAGAGTGCATGTGGTCGGAATTTATCGAAAAGCTACGCACGCCGCAGCGAACAGCCGAGCTATACGAAGAATATATCCGGATGGGCAAAGCACAGCAAGGGGCGCTGAAAGATATAGGTGGTTTTGTAGGGGGCGCATTAAAAGGACCACAGCGTAAAGCATCTGCAATTACCGGTCGTGATCTGGTTACATTAGATCTGGACAACATCGCAACCGGAGAAACGGATAACGTTATCCGCCGGGTAAACAGCTTAGGAATCGGATATGCCATTTATTCTACACGGTCTCATGCGCCTTACCGTCCACGACTCCGGGTAATTATACCGCTGGATAGGACAGTAACCGCTGATGAGTATGAACCTATCGCGCGGAAACTGGCGAGCTTGATCGGGATAGAACTTTGTGACCCGACGACTTTCGAGGCGTCAAGGCTTATGTACTGGCCCGGGTGCAGCAAAGACAGTGAATACATATTTAACTATGCCGACGCACCATTTGTCAGTTCTGATGGGATTTTAGGGCAGTACGAGGACTGGCACGATGTAATGACATGGCCGCAGGTACCGGGAAAAGAACTAAAAGCAAAGATACTACTATCTAAGCAGGCAGACCCGACAAAGAAACAGGGAATCGTCGGCTCATTTTGCCGTACGTACGATATCCGAGGCGCCATACAAGCCTATATTCCGAACGCATACACAGAAACAGACCATACCGACAGATTGACATATACCGGTGGTACAACCGTAGCCGGGGCAGTGTTGTACGACGATGATAAATTCTTGTACAGCCACCACGCAACGGATCCATGCAGCGGGCAGCTGGTTAATGCCTTTGACCTTATCCGCATCCATAAGTTCAGCGGCAATGACGATAACGTCAAAGAAAACACGCCAATTAATCAAATCCCGTCGTATCGGGCGATGAAAAAGCTGGCTATGCAAGACAGCGCAGTTATGACTGACCTGAACATGACCGCTGCGATTCATGCGTCAGATGTGTTTTCTTCAAACACCGGCAAAAGTGATCAAAAACCAGCTGAGGGCGTCAACTGGATGCAGGAAGCGAAACTGGCGTATGACGACAACACCGGACGGCCGAAAAAGACGATGGACAACATTATCCGAATTTTAAACCACGACCCGGAACTGGCAGGGAAAATCGCCATCGATGAGTTCTCTACCCGGGGGCTGGCGCTGGACAGCTTGCCGTGGAATACCTGCGACCTGAAACGACAGTGGACAGACACGGACGACGCGGGGATCGCATGGTATCTGGAGGATAGATATGGTATTACGGGACGCGACAAAATTAGCGGAGCCCTTATGCTCGTATCAGAGCAGCAACGGTTTAACGATGTTAAGGATTATCTTCTTAGTGTGTCCTGGGATGGTGTTTTTCGCCTTGATATGGCCTTCCATGACTACTTAGGCAGTAAAGATACTCCGTACACCCGCGGGGCGGCCAGAAAGTCATTTACGGCAGCCGTAGCACGTGTTATGACGCCTGGGTGTAAGTATGACTACGTTCCGGTATTTATTGGCCCGCAGGGAATAGGGAAAACCACGTTTTTGAGGACAATTGGAAAAGGCTGGCACAGCGACAGCCTGCAGAGTTTTCACGGGAAAGAAGCAGCGGAACTTATACAAGGTATATGGATCAATGAAATCGGAGAAATGACAGGATACAGCAAATCTGGAGATAACGAAATCAAGCAGTTTCTTTCCCGCTGTGATGACGTATACCGGCAGCCCTACGGCCGGCACACGGGGAGATACCCCCGAAAGGGCGTATTTTTCGGCACATGTAATGACCATGATTTTCTGAAAGATCCTACCGGAAGCCGTCGATTCTGGCCGATTGACGTAGGCGTCGAACCAGTAACGAAAAGCATATGGCAGGACCTACCAGATGAAGTAGACCAGCTATGGGCAGAAGCCGTGATGCGGTGGAAACAGCATGAACCGATATACTTTGAAGATCCAGCTATAGAAGCAATGGCTAAACAGGAACAAGACAGACACCGCGAAGACAGCGCAAAAGACGGACTGATTCAGGACTTTCTAGACCGGTTAATTCCGATAGAATATGATTCCATGTCGCTGGCAGCCCGGAGGATGTACTGGTCCGGCAACGCTACGGGGATCACTGGCACAAAGCTGCGAGATAAGACTTGCGCGCTGGAGATCTGGTGCGAGTGCCTCGGCGGCGAGCCCCGCAGCATGAAACGGGCGGACGCCCGGGAAATCAATCAAGTGTTATGCCAACTTCCGGAATGGAAAAGAAATGTATCCCGGAGGCGGTATGGATATTGTGGAACACAGCGAGGCTTTGAAAGAATAATTATTCATGATAAGGGATAAATATTCTTAATAAACTGTTAATGTGCTGTGAACATTCAATGTGCACATTCAAGGCCTTATTGAGAATAAAACACAGCTTAATCGAGAACTAAAGAGGATTTTAAGAAAAGCCAAAGAGAATTTTAATTATTAGGGAATACCTAAAACGTGAACATTAAAAAAGTTTGTTCACGCCTAAAGTTCACGGCAGTTAAACGACTATATCTATCTAAACTAACTAACGTGAACAACGTGAACATAGATATGAAGAGTTTAGAAAAACAAGGAGTATTGAACAAGGTGTACGGTAATTGTACCTTACGCGCCAGAAATAAAAATAAAATGTTGACCCCTGCGCGCGTGCGAATAAAAATTTTATATACATATATAGGCGAATACAAAAAGTATTTTCATGCAAGGAGGGTAAATCATGCAAGTAGTTAAACACTCGGAAAGAGATGCCGAAAAGTTATTAGTTAGCAAGATTAAAAAACTTGGCGGCAGGGCCTATAAATTTACGTCACCCGGCAGCGCCGGGGTACCCGACAGGATTATCATTCTCCCGGGAGGGTACGTAGAATTTGTAGAAATGAAATCTGAAACCGGGATGCTTAGCATTCTTCAGAAGATATGCATATCTCACTTACGGGCATTGGGGTGCCATGTTGAAGTGCTATACGGAGTGAAAGACGTAGACACTTATGTAACTCGCGTGAAGAAAATGATAAAAAACGGAGGCGCAGTATGAATTTTGTGCCGCATCAGTACCAGCAGTACTGCATGAATCGAATTGTGCAAGATCCAGCTGTCGGGCTATTTCTTGATATGGGTCTTGGAAAAACGATTATCACGTTGTCCGCGATTAACGAATTAAAGTACGGGCGGTTTCAGGTAAAGAAGGTATTGATTATAGCCCCGAAAAAGGTAGCCGAGGCAACGTGGCAGCGCGAGGCGGCAAAATGGGGCAACGTAAGCCATTTAAGGATTTCCACTGTACTCGGCAGCACGTCTAAACGTATTCGGGCATTACATACGCCGGCGGATGTTTATATTATTAATCGGGAAAATGTGGTGTGGCTGGTGGATTACTATAAAAACGACTGGCCTTTTGACATGGTGGTAGCCGATGAAATGAGTAGCTTCAAAAACCATCGTGCAAAGCGATTTAAGGCCTTAGCGGCTATCAGGAGTCATATTACTCGTTTGGTGGGCTTGACAGGCACTCCTAGCCCGAATGGGTTATCAGATTTATGGAGTCAGGTGTATCTTTTGGATCAAGGTGAACGATTGGGTAAATATTTTACACATTTCCGGGAACGATACTTTGAGCCCGGGCGGCGGTGCCGCGAAGTGGTGTACTCATACGATCCGAAAGAAGGAGCCGAAAAAGCAATTATGGATGCCATTTCCGATATCTGTGTGTCGATGAAGTCAGAAGATTATCTAGAGTTGCCGGAAATTGTTTATCACGATGTTCCGGTAGCCCTTAGCGCCAAAGCACAAAGAGATTATAACGAGCTGGAGAAAAAAATGGTTTTAGATTTAGGTGATGACCACGTACTTGATGTTACCAGTGCGGCAGCACTGTCCAATAAACTGCAGCAGCTGGCTAATGGAGCTGTGTACACAGACGATGGCGAATGGCAAGAGATTCATAATGATAAGATAGAGGCCTTTATGGAGTTGATAGAACAGCTTAACGGGAAGCATGCGATCGTGTTTTATAACTTCCGGCATGACTTAGATCGTCTAAGAGCCGCATTGCAGAAAACCAATTTACATGTACGTCAATTACAGACGTCAGCGGACGAGTTGGATTGGAACGCGGGCAAGGTGGATATTTTACTGGCCCATCCGGCCAGTACTGCTTATGGTTTAAATCTTCAGGACGGTGGGAACCATGTTATTTGGTTTGGGCTAAATTGGTCTCTGGAATTATATCAGCAGGCTAATAAGCGATTACATAGGCAAGGTCAAAAAAATAGAGTCATTGTTCATCAGTTGATCTGTGAGGGTACCCGTGATGAGGATTTGGCTAGGGCGTTACTCATGAAAGATGCGGCGCAGCAGTACGTAATGGATAGCTTGAAAGCCAGAGTAGATAAGTATAGGAGGCAACAATGACAGAGATTTTGATTTTCGTAATTGGCGCGTGGATTGGCGCTATCGTCGGTGTCGTAACAGTAGCGTTGTGCGTCGCGGCAGGCAGGAGGAGAAATGACGGTTAAAGAGTTTTTGAGGTCGGTCAGAGAACAGGACAGATTGCTGCGTGCGTATGAGCAGGAATTAGAAGATCTAAGGCGCAGAGCGTATAACATCTCAAGTCCGAAACTTGGCGATAAGATACAGTCAAATCATTTAGCTACTCTTGATGAGATCGTCGATAAGTTGGATTCACAAATTGAAAAAGTAAATGCCGCATGGGACGAGTTGATCGATAAACGAGATCAGGCTAAAGCGTTGATTGATAGCGTGGATGACGAGAGTAGCAGATGTGTGTTGTACAGGTACTATATTCTCACGCAGCCGTGGGAGCAGATAGCTGTTGAAATGAGTTATACAATACGCTGGGTTTATAAGCTGCACGGAAGAGCACTGCAAATTTTAGAAAAAGAGTTCACTAAAATTCATTATAATTCACTATGAAGTGTGATATTATGGTAAAGGGAAATTTAAGGATGAACCTCCTTTCCGCAAAAAGCACATGTCACTCCCCGGCATGTGCTTTTTGTTTACCTTTTTAGTGTTTCAATAGATGAACAATGGGGGGTATGTTTCGGAATTTTACAGCACAGAACCGCAATTCGGCGGGTCCTTTTTAATTTTTCTCAACAGGTGCGTTTTAACAGACAGGTGTACAGTAAATGACAAATACGGCAAGAAACAGGGCGATTAAAAAACTAAATAACTACATCTGGACACTGCAGCATAGGTGCGACACGATCAACAAAGTTAATGAAAATCTCATCATGCAGTATTGCCGGTTTACTGTTTTAGCCGAAGAAATATCTCAGGAATTAACTGCTAACTTAGACAAAATGGATGCGGCTAATGTTGAGGCGCATCTGCGGCGGTATGAACAGTTTAATAAAACGGCACTGGGGATTTATAAGGCGCTGAAGTTCGACAAAATAAAGGATGAAGAGGCTGACAACGGAAATCCCTTCACACGAATGCTGGCCGAATCGCAAAAAGATGGCGATTTTTAAACGCTGCAACACGTGCCATCAGCTCTACGACGGGTACAGATGCCCTGTGTGTACCCGCAAATTTGCTAAAAAATATCAGACAGAGAATACAGCAAAAAAAGTATATGCGTCTCGCTTGTGGCAGAAATGCCGTAGAAACGTCCGTATAAAATACATGGATTATGATATATGGCTGCTTGGAATCGGCGTTTTACAGCAGTTAAATAATCCGATTATACATCACATAAAAGAACGAGATGAAAGACCCGATTTGCTATTTGCTTTAGACAATTTGATTACTGTGTCTGAGAAGAGCCACGGAGAAATACACGCGTTGTATAGAGCTGGCGGAGTGAAAAAAGAATATGCACTACAAAGGATAGCAAGCGGTATAACAGAATTTGAAAAGAGGTTTGGTGATGGTTGAAGATGAAATTAAGCTGCTGAAAGTACCGGCAGAACTTAACGAATTTATTGGAGACTATTACAAAGCTCTGGTAAAACGGGCAGACAATGAATTGGTAGGGGAGTCGGAATATCGGTGCTTTAAGCGGTTTTTAGATTTGTACAATTCGGGCAAATATAAATTTGCATTTAATGCAATGCGCCGAATGTTTCAGTTTATAAATTTATTGATTTATGTAGATGAGGATGGCAAAGCTAAGCGATTGAATCTGTACCCTGTTCAAAAGTTTATTATGTGCGGGATCTTCGGGTTACGATATCCAGATGGCCGGTATTTGGTTAATACCGCGAAGTTGTATATGGCGCGCCGTAACGGGAAAAGCTTTCTATTGTCCGCCGTACTGCACTATTTAATGGGAATGAGCAAATTCCGGAATGAATTGATTGTTCTCGCGTCGTGTAAAGGGCAGAATGCGACTATTTGCTTTAAAGAATTTTGTAAATTTATTGATAATGATCGCCGCTTGAAGAAGGTTTTCGACAATGTAAACAAGACGGCATGCTGGGCGAAGCATAAAAATACCGGGAACTATTTAGAAATGTTCCGGACAGGTGGGAGTGCGAAGAACTCATTGGATGGGTACACGAACAAAGTAGCTGTTATCGACGAAGAAATGCTCTGTGATGAAATCATCACTAAGACAATACAAGACGGGCAAGCGCATTTTAAAGATGCGTTACTCGTCGCGATGTCTACAGCACAGTTTGAAATCGGCGGAGACAATCATAAAAGTTGGTTGACTTTGAGAAAGATGTTGTACGAAGATCTTTTACCAGATAATGTTTTCTTGTTTTTAGCAGAGCCCGACGCGGCGGATATTCAGAGTAAAGACTATGCGAATATCAAGCTGTGGGGCAAAGCGAATCCGGTACTGCTGTTTGAACAAGACGGATTTACAATTAAAGACCACATCCGGAAAAAATATTTGCAAAAAGCTAAAGAGGCGGTAGCGAAAAAAGGGTTTACGCTGCAGTCGTTTGTGACGAAACAGTGTAACACTTGGTACTCGGCTGAAGATAAACAGGTTTGTACATACGACCAATTGATAGCTTGCGGAACAGATACTACTTTTGAAGACCTGATACAAGCAGGATATAAAGACTGGTACTTAGGAATTGACGCTTCTCAAACGGTCGATTTAACATCGGTGGATTGGCTAACGTATTACGGCGTAGATCAAACAGGGGCGATGGTAGAGAAAGATGCTCCCGCGGCCGGGTATAGATTGTTTATACACAGCGTATCGTGGATGCCCGAAAAGAAATTGCAGGGCCACGTAACGTCAGATAAGTTTTGTTATCGAGACTACCTTGATACAGAACTTTTTTTATGTTCCGGCGCAGGTGGTGAGAATATCGACACGGTACAGGTTTTTGAATACATAGACAAAACTCGGACAGATCAAGACTTACACTACGTAACGATAGCCGCGGATCCATACAACATCGCCGGGATACAAGACCGGTTGTCAGAGATATGCGACACCTTCATTTTGCAAAATCAAAGTCCGAAAGCGCTAAGTCAGTATATCGAGGCGCTGTCGCAGCACTTTAAAGACGGGGTTATTGCATACGCTAAGGGGCGTGAAGATATATTTTTAAAAGCTGTTACGAACTCTTTATTAGTGCGGAACAGTACCGGATTTTATTCTATCGAAAAAATTACTCTTCGCGCAGACAGCAATATTCGAATAGACCCGCTGGACGCGGCGCTGACGGGGTTTATTGCGTGCTACATTGATTTCAATCGGCGTACTCCGTCCGGTGACGAGCTGGTAGATGATTGGTTCGACATGATGAAAGGCAGGTGAGTACATGCTTACAACGGAAGAACTAAAAGATTATCTACATATCCCGTATGACGATGACGACGCTTTTATTCGACGGATTATTGATACAGGTTACGGTTATTTGGAAGACGCAATTGACAATTACAAAGCTCTGTACAAAGCGAATGAGCGGTTTCGGAACAAAGCCGATTTGTGGGTGATGACTCAATGGGGTCCACACGTGTACGACCAACGGGAAGGCATGTCAAGCATTGCGGATGCAGGTCTGAACTATGGAGCGCGGGCGATGCTTACACAATTACAATTTTATCGATTGGAGGAAAAGTAATATGGATTTGAAAATTAATGGGGCCATTGAAGCCACGGCAGATGTAGTTAAAGCATTAAATGAGGCTACGGAAGACGTTACGTTGGTAATTAACTCTCCCGGAGGCAGCGTACTTGAAGGGCTGCAGGTGGTTAACGCGATCAGGAATTGCAAACAGAAAGTAACGGCTAAAGTGGAAGTTATGGCGTGTTCGATGGGCGGGGTTGTTGCGCTGGCTTGCCATCGGTTGATTATGCATAAAGACGATCTGCTCATGCTGCACAATTGCATGTCTTATGCGGAAGGCAATAAAGAAGAAATAGCGAACGCAATTGAATCTATGAAAGCTATCGATGCTGTTTTGCATAGTATCGTGATGGAGCACGCTAAAGATAAAACGTTGGACGCCAGGATTGATAACGGCGAAGTGTGGCTTACCGGAGAACAGGCGGCAGCGATGTTTGACCATGTGACTATTGAAGAGGCTGCTAAAAAGCCCGATATGGTAGCCGTAGCGGGTTTTGCGGGGGTAATACACAAATTACAGGATCTTGAAGCTGAAAAAAAGGAAGCTGAGCGCAAAGCAAATTACAAAGTTCCCGAAGACTTGCAGGCTTTGCTCGACACAGCCGATAAATTGGAGTAACGGCCATGTTAGATAAATTTAAAGCTTTTTTCCGTGGCGGTGTATACGAAAACACGAAAAAGAATTTCTATCCTATCGGCATAGGCCGACGCGTTGCGGTTGCGGCTGGTGGGGATACTATTTTCGCTACATGCATTGAGATTCTTGCTAAAAACATCGGGCAGATCCAGTGGGGTCTGTACGATCCGGGGGGGAATACTCCCGCAGTTTTCAGCCCGCGTTACGAACGGGCGCTTAACGTAGAGCCATACGACGGTATAAATGCGTATGAGTTTTGGCGCTGGATAGAAGTACAGCGGAATGCTTATGGAAACGCCTATGCGTACATTCAGTGCGGCAAATCGGGCGTAGTAGAAAAGTTAATTCCGCTAGACGCGGCAAGTATTAAAGTGTACTGGGATAACGCAGACATACTGCAAGGACAGCGGAAGATGGTATATGAGTACTATGATACACAATCCGGGCACCGCTTTACTATTTTACCTGAAGAAATTTTGCATTTTAAAGCTTTTAGCATTAACGGACTTGTTGGTCGAAGAGCTATTGATGTGCTGATGAATGCACTGAAAGGGTCGGCGGAATCAGAAAGTGCAATGCGCAGCGCAGTGATAAACGGCTTTTCCGGAACAATTGTGTTGTCATATACATCTGATTTGAGCGCGTCAAAGCAGAAGGAACTGCAAAATCAAGTTCGAGAGCTCCTGTCGGACAGCAATAATACGATATTGCCGTTGCCGGCGGGAATGACAGCGACGAATATCTCAAATGCGATTAAGGATTACTATGAATCGTTGCAGCAGACTTCCGCGCAGAAGATTTCGTCATTCTTCGGCATACCGCTTGCAATGCTTAATGTGGGTGGCGGCGCTGGGATGGCTACGTTTTCAACTAATCAAATGGCGCAGTTCTTTAATCAAACGATGATCCCGATTATTACACAGTACGCAGCAGAGTTTCGGCTCAAGCTGCTTGATAGGGCAGACCAAACGAAAGGATATCGATTCCTTAGTGCTGGTGATGTCTTTGATACATTGGACGCTCAGAGTAAAGCAAGCGTTCTCGCGGCTTACACTGGAGCGGGAATATTGACACCTAATGAGGCCAGACGGTCTCTGAGATATCCGGCGATAGACGCACCCGGAGCAGATATGCTCACGCAGCGCGGCGGGACCGGAGCTTTAGGAGATAGCGGCGGTGACGAAGGTGGAAATCCCAGAAGAAAGGAGGGAGGGTAATGATTTTTGATAATTTCGAAAGCATAGAAATCAGCGGAAAGACATACCGTTTAAAACTGACTAATAAAGGCACATATGAAGCTGAAACAAAGTTACGGCATGAGTCCTTGATGAAATTTTTACAGTCAGTTAAAGAGCAGGCGGCTCCGCTGCACGATGTATTTGTGCTGTTTACTCAAGCTCTTATTGACGGCAACGACGGTATGACACACGAAGACGCGGAATGCTTGTATTATGAAGCGATACCGCAGTATTCACCGGCAGTGCTGATGGCTTACGCGTTATCGGCACTGATTAAATCAGGCACGGTAGCTGACCCAAAAAAAGTCGAGGCAGCATTGCCGAAGCCGGAACAGATGAAGGCACTGATGAAAAAAGCAGGCAAAGCGTAAGTCCGGCGGAATACCGAACGTTTCGGGATATGCTGGAAGTGCTTGAAGTTATTGCACTCGGTGAACTCAATCTGACTCCAGAGCAATTCGGAAAGTATACTGTTTCGGAAATCGACGCGATGTTTGATGGTTATTTGCGGCGTTACGATGCGCTGGAGGATTTAATGATCATTAACTGCGCGTTACCGACATACAGAGGTGCCTATGGTCGAAAAGCGCCGACGTATAAGAAATTGACGAAACATCGGCGAAAACGAAACGGACCTGTTCCGAAAATGGATGAGACAGAGGCAGCCTACTGGCGCAGTATTTTGTAAGAAAGAGGTGGATAAATGCTGAAAAGCATAACAATGAAGCGCGATATTGACGCACTGAAAGATGAAATTAAGGCTTTTATCGAAAAGAAAGAAGCCGTACCTGCAGAGAAGCAGAAAGAATTGGAAGATAAGCTTACCGCTTATAGTGAGCAAAAAGCACTGGAAGCCGAAGCAAAAAAGAAAAGTTATTTAAAAGGAGAAAACAAGATGGACAAAAAAAGATTTAATGCAGCACTTAAAAATTTCTTGCTGGGACGCGCGGTGACCGATACTGAATATGCGACCTATTTTGAAGACAAAGCAGCGGGTCAGAATGGCGCAGTTGCCGCTGATGGGGGCGTCCTCATTCCCGAAGAACTGCTGTCCCTGCGGGAAAATAACGGAGTCGGCGTGGATCTTCGTGCTATCGCGACCGCTATCCCGGTAACGACTCGCGCGGGGACGGTACCGTGTATCGATTATGGGCAGGATGTCGAACTGACAGATTTCGAAGAAAATACCGAGATTGCGCAGAAAAAAGGTGTATTTACCAGCGTTAAGTATACGCTGGCATCTAAAGGTGCTATTATTCCGGTATCTCGTGAATTACTGCTGGATGCTAACTCTGACGTACTGGCAATTATCGGAAAGCTTTTCAATCGAGTGTACGGTACCACTGTAAATAAGGACATCTGTGCTAAAGTACTTGCCGCGGCGAAAGAAACTAAGATCGCTGCTATGAATACCGTGGTCACTGTCGATGCGGTTAAAAAAGCTATAATTGAGCTCCCATTGGATGCGGGATCCGGAGCTACTGTTGTTATGAATCAGGTTACGTGGGCGGGTCTTGCACTTGCGAAAGATAAGCAGGACAGATACCTGCTCTCCCGTGACGCTAATAATGCGGCAGTAAAAGAAATCGAAGGGCGCCCGATTATTGTTGTTGAAGGAAGCAATCTTGCGGATAATACTATTCTTGTCGGCGATTTCTCCGCTCTGTATCATATTGCGTATCCGTCTCTCGAAGTCGCGTCTTCTGAAGAAGCAGGGTTTACTAAAAACTCCGTTCTGGTCCGCGCCGTATGCCGTTTCACGGATATCTCTGTTTACGACAAAGCCTTTGTAAAGCTTACTAAGACGCCGTAAGGGGTGCTTTGTGTTTAAGCGAAACCCGGGCCGGTTTTGTCATCGGATTACGCTGCTTAAGCCGTCCGCGCCGGTCCGTGACGAACTGGGCGGCTTAAGCGAAACTACGTACGTTCCGGTGGTTACGTTGTCTGCTATGTGCGAACAGCGTAACCAGAGCCGGCAGCAGATCGTAGGTGATTACGTCACTGTGGATACCCGGTATTTTGTTATTCGAGATGTCCGGGGTATGAGTGCAGTAAAAGGGCTGGATACATCGTGGAGACTGTCATATAGGGATTTTATCTATCTCATTAATGACATATTGCTGCTTGACGAAAGCAGGCCGTATTTCCTGCAGATTACTGCGACGGCCATTAACGGTGGAGGTGGACTGATATGAAGTATAAATCTCCGTTTTATCCCGTAACAAAAGCGTTTTATGCAGTAACAAAAAACAGTCCGATAGGTTTGGACTGGTTCGACAGCGCAGTGCCGATTACCGAAGTGGAAGAATATTTCAGAAAGCAAAAAGAGTTTGCTTACGGTATTTTAGGCGCCAGCGACGCGGATTGCACCGCTACGGCGCCTGATATGGCGTCGTGGAATATGTCTCTGCAGCTGGAGATCTACAGTAACTATAAAGGCCGCAAAGTGATTGCAGAAAAGCTTGAAGCGCTGCTGAACTATTTAAGCGGCGACACGGGCTGGGATGCACTGCTAAAAGAGCTGTACGCAGACGGATACCAGCTTATCAGCATTAAAGTAGGCTCGCTGCGGACGAATCTACCGGTATATGGTGATACTGGCGTATGGCAGAACGGCGGAACTACTCTTATTTTTAGAATTGATCAAATAGCATGAGGTGAAAAATGGCTGTAACTATCGCAAAAGAAAAATACCCGGCATTTACCGGGGAAGTCGGTGTTTCCGGCAAACGAATTATTTTGTACATCAACTACGGTGCGGGAGCGTCCGAAGCAAGTCCAAAATGGATTAAGTTGGGCGGACTGACGTCAAATACGCACTCCGTGTCTGCCGAGGTCAAAACGGCGCAGACGAAAGATACCGGTTATTGGGCTGACGGCGTTGTGACTTCAAAGACTCACGAGCTGGACGCAGAAGTTGTTATGCGTCGAGATAATGAAGCGCAGAAAGTCATCGAAGAGTTCTTGTATGACGACGCAATTACTGCGGAAAAAGGCGCCCTGCAGTTTGCTATCGTGGACTTAGATACTAAAGAATACATTGTCGGTAAGTACGTACCTACGTCTTGGGAAAAGACGGCAGACGGGGAAGACGTCGTGTCTTACTCACTGAAAGCGACAGGAGTCGGCGCTCCGGTCAAGAAAACAGGTTTTGTAGAGCCCGCGGCCACGCCCGGGCATTAATTTAAAAGGGTAGAGCGGTTTGTTGAGTAAACCGCTCTATTATTTTTATCATGACGCTTGAAGAATTGCAGGAAAAAATAGAAGACTATATCCGAAAAGGGTTTATTACGGATGTTGCCACGGCGTGTAAGCACGCAAAGTATGCAACAACGGATTATATAAAAAGAATGCATCCGAAAACTGCTTTTTCCGGTAAAAATCTTATAACCGCGCCAGATGGTACGTCGGAGATTATTCCGAGCCACTATGCTGTCGAAGTTGATAACGTAACGGCTACCATTTATGCTAATTATTTCGCGCGGTGGTACAATACCGGGGCGCATGGCGGATACATCCGGGGAAGAGGCCCGAGGCAGGGCATGAAAGCTACCAAATATCCAGCTCGAGGGGATTATTTTGGCCGGAATAAAGCAGCCATAGAGACTTATTTTGCAAGTCAAGTAGATGCGTATTTAGAGACGCATATTGAATTATAAATTTGAAATCAACAGTGCCTTAACCGGCGCTTTTTAAATAAAAGGAAGTGCTTGAATGGCAGACGCGAAGATCGTTATAAAGACAGCTACTGACGATGAAGGGCTGAAAAGATTAAAAGCGGCGTTCGCAGAAGGCTCGCAGAAAGCAGCAGAACTCAAACAGCAACTCAAAGATCTAAATAAGACGACTCGCAACGGCACAAAAGCGACGACTGAACAGAGGCAAGCATTAAAAGATCTCAGGATGGCGCTGCACAGTCAAAAAGAAGCGAACGCTGCATACTCGCGTGCTATTAAAGATACTACAAAAAGTATAGAAGCCGCCAGTCAGAAGTCGAAAGAGGCTGCGGGGGGATTTAAGCAATTACTTTCGTCGTTCCGCGGCGGGTCTACAGCGACTACAGCATTCTCTGTCGCGCTCGGCAACGCATTAGTTAGTGCGCTATCAGCGGTTGTCGATATAGCGAAAGACGCGGCCATGCATATAGTAAGTGTCGGCTTGGCTGCGCAGCAAACGACGGCGCAGCTGGGCGCTATAAAAAATAACATAAACAGCGGGAAAGAAACGTATCGCATATTTAATGACCTCGAGCGCGATCTGAATTATGACTCGGCGGCAATACAAGAAATGGGAATACAGCTCCTTGCAATGGGCTATACGGCGCAAGAGTCGGCGGATATGATCCGGCTATGCGCTGACGCAGCGGCAGGTCTAGGTAAGAAGCAAGAAGGCGCAGAAATGCTCGTTACTACGCTTGCGCGCATTAAAGCCACAGGGGACGCAAGCAGCAGGCAGATTATCGCGCTGCAAATGGCCGGCATTAATCTTGATGACGTGTTCGAGTCCGTGGGCATGACCGGCGAAGAAGCAATGAAGGCGCTGGACGATGGAACGCTGGATGCGCAGGACGCTATTCAAGCATTAACCGACTACTTACACCAGTTCGATGGATCAATGGCTAAATCTAAGCAGAATATCATTGACCAATGGGGCGATGTCACTGGAAATATTAACGCGGCATGCGGCGAAATCGGGGCGGCTATACTCGATGCATTTCAGCAGTCTGGGATAGTGCAAGAGCTCATCGATATTACACAAGATCTGGTAGATTTTATTCGAGGGGACGGCCTTGGGGTCTTCACGCTTTTAGGCGATATGGCCGGCGTTATTTTATGGGGGATTGACGCCGTATTGGCAGTAATAAAAACGTCGATAGAAGCCATTTATGTCATTATATATAATCTTGCGATGGGCTTTAGCGAAGTCGGTAAAGAGATCGTTGATTCTATGCAACCGGTCATCGATGTACTCAAAGAAATTTATGATTTTGCAGCCGAGGTATTGCGAATATTAGGCAGGATCGCCAGTGCGGCAGCATCCGGTATCCATCGTCAGTATAAAATAGCTGCTGCGGGCGGCGTTAATAACGACGAAGAGGAAGCGGCATTGGCTAATGCGACGCACGGATTAGTGCGTGAGTCGCAGAGATTTAATTCCGCGGGCAGCTTGGCTAAAAGGTCAGGCGGCGGAGGAGGCTCCCACAGCGGTGGCGGATCAGCTGTAAAAAAGCTGACTGAAGAAGAAAAAGCTGTGGAAGCGCTGATTAAAAAATACGCTGACGCGGATAAACAGAAATGGGCACTGGCTAAATCGGCGGTAGAACTCGCGCAGGTTAGTGTCAAGATGATGACTAAAGAAGAGCAGAAGACAGAAGGTCTGCAAGTAACTCTGCAAGGGCTCAAAAATGCGCATGATCAGTTAGTCGAGGGATACACAAACGAGCTCAAGCTTGCGCAAAAAATTACCGACGCATCTACGCGCGACAAAACGATTAAAGCTATTAACGATCAGATAGACGCGGAAAACAGTTTATACGCGGCTAAAGTAAGAGCGGCGCAGTTCGATTTGGCGTTAAAAAATAACGAAGAAAATACGAAAAATCTGGTAGACAGAATACTCGGTGATCCAGACAGCACAAAATATAAGATAGATCAGATCAAGAAGACACTGCAAGAAAACTTGAAAGATCTTGATACAGTCGTCTCTAATCCGGACGAAGCGGAGGCTTTAAGCGGAGTAGCTAAGCTCTTACAGATGACCCCCGATGCACTGGCAGAAGAGCTAACAGCAAAAGGAGAGACGCTGCAGTCGTTTGTCGATCAGTATAAAGCGGCTTTAGCAGAAGCGGCCGATGCTGAAATTCAGCAGCTGACCACCGCGCAGCAGTGGCACGATAAAATTGTTGGCTATATGAACGATGTCGGTAAAAGTATGGGCAGCGCTATGTCGGATTTTATTACCGGCGCAAAGTCGGGAAAAGAAGCGCTGGCTGATTTTGCTAAGAACATTATTAACACTGCGGTATCAATACTGACCGAATGGCTCGGCGTGTTTGCGATTTATTCTGCATTTCCTACGTGGGCAAGCGGTATGACACCTGCGGATATGGCCAATAAAACGGTGTTTGGCATTACAAAAAAGGCGGCAGGCGGATACATTACCGGCCCGGGTACTGGTACCAGTGACTCTATTCCAGCTATGCTGTCTAAAGGAGAGTACGTTATCCGCTCGGCTGCAGTAGACCGCATAGGCGTCGGGATGTTAAACGCTATTAACGCCGGCGCTACTCCGGAATTTTCGGATGGTGGCGGAGTAGATGATAATGCAGGCGGCGATGTAAATCTGTCTGTATCAGCTTTAGATGCTAAGTCTTTTATGGACTTTTTAAACCGTGGAGGACTCAAGCAAATCAAGCAGGCGCTGCATGAAAACAACCGAAATTTTGCGACAGATAGCGGGGTATGGTAAATGGCTTTGAAAAAGTTTCCGGACATACAAAAAGCGGCATGGAACTCCTCTAAAAAAGAGACTTGGAATACAACAGTGAAAAAAACAGGCTCCGGCCGAAGGCGGGCTATGACGAATCAGTTGTATCCGGACTGGACAATCAGTGTACAGTTTAAACGGTTGACCGATGAAGAGTCTCGTAAAATATTAGGCTTTTGCGCGCTGCAGAAAGGGGCGCTTCTTCCGTTTCTTTGGTTAGATCCGAAGGATTATCAGGTAAAAGGCATACAACTCCCGATGATTTCCCCCGGTAAATATCAAGCAGTTATGCAAGTCGGGGAGTATGTAGAGCCCGCCGCGTATATTGAGAATGCCACTGTTTATCGCAACGACGCAAAAGTGCCGGCATCGGATTATACGATAACGGACGGGGTAATCGTTTTTAAAACAGCTCCGGCTGGCAACGACGTCATTAAGGCCGATTATACGTATTACTGGAAAGTATGTTTTGACGACGACGGACTGGGAATCACAGAATTATTTAGAAACTGGAACGAAACGGGAAGTATCAAGCTGAGGGTAGTACGATGAAGAAAGTAACAACTGACTTAGAAACGTATCTGAATACAGAGAAAAGTTTTACGTCTTGCGATCTGTATGAATTGACACTGTCAAACGGAAACAAATACTACTATGCCGATACAGATCAGGACATTATATATAATGGAAGAACATATCAGCATAATGCGCTGCTTATTAAGCGCAGTCAAATTGACTTGCAGAGTGATGTTTCGGTAGACACATTGACTGTCACGATTTGCGCAGATCCGAAAGACAAAATAGAAAATAAACCGCTGCTAAGAGCAGCTCACGAAGGCGTTCTTGATGGCGCAGTATTAGCGCTAAGGCGCTGTTTCTTCCGTGGGGCATCAGTATTAGGTGCAATCGGACTGTTTGCGGGGAACGTTGAAGTTAAGCACGCAGGCGGCGTGGATCTGCAGTTGTCCGTAAAATCAAAGACGCAAGGGCTGAATATGAAATTCCCGATCCGGAAGTACTATCCGCAGAAAGCGTATAGTACGTCAGGAGAGGGGGTTATCAGCTCGACGGATATAGATAACGCGTCGGTCGTGGCGCCATATGTGCCTTTGAAAGAGATACTTATATGACCGTCGGCGAGAGAATAGCTGCAGAAGCGCGGGCATGGCTCGGAACGCCGCACGTTAATATGGCAAAAGTAAAGGGCGTAGGCGTAGACTGCGGTATGCTGCTAATCGGGGTACTTGAAGGCGCACGGATAATAAAGCCGGACACAATTTATATTGCGCCATACTCTAATATGTGGCATTTATCGCACTCTGAAGAATGGTTTTTGCGGTATGTGCAAAAATACTGTAACGAAGTCCCCGATCTACAAATCGGTGATTTTTTATTGTACAAGTACGGTCGCTGCATATCTCACGCAGCAATATATATCGGGCATGACAAAGTTATTCATGCGTTAATCAATCAAGGCGTGATAGTTACCGAGATAAGTGATGTTATGTTTTATGACCGCCGCGGCTGCCCGCGGCTTAAGTACATTTACAGATGGAGAGGTGCTAAAGTATGAGTTTTTTTAGGGGCCCGAATATTGTTACCCGGGCTAATAAAATCTCAACATTTACAGTTAATACTGCTGAATACGGCACCGCCGTCCCCGAAATTTACGGCACAACGCGTATTGGTGGGAATATTATCTATTATGATGATTTTACCGCGCACGAGCACAAAGAGACCCATCGGGCAGGTAAAGGCGGTGGAAAACAGACTAACATCACGTACACCTATTCCGTGGCGACAATTATCGGGCTCTGCGAAGGTCAGATAGCCGGTATTGGTAGAATCTGGAAAGATAAAGAAGTTTACAATTATCCGTCTGAGGAAGTGGGACTATCCCTTTTCGACGGCGCATCTACGCAGGCGCCGTGGAGTTATGTAGCGCAGCATCATTCCGATAAATCACTTCCATATGGCGGATTGGCTTATATGGCGGGCGTTATCGATCTGGGTGACTCCGCAGCTATGCCGACATACAATTTTGAAGTAAAAGGCAAGTTGCTTAGTACCGGAGACGGTGTTGACGTTAATCCCGCGGATTACATAAGAGCGCTGTTAGACAGAGTTGGATTGTCTGACGTCACTATCGAAAACCTCGACGAGTATCGAAAGTACTGCAAAGAAGCGGACTTGCTGATCTCTACACCGGCAGATGCTGACGAAAGTGCTGTGCGTGATATCGTTAAAGAAATAACAGGGCTCACGAATGCGCATATTTTCTGGTCTAACGACCGGTATAAAATCGTTATAATCGAAGACCGCCCCGCGGGTAACTGGACGCCGGATAAAACGGTGGTCTACGATCTTACGGCGGATGATTTCATCCCGCAGTCTGACGGGGCTCTTGTTACATATCAGCGAAAAGACTCCGCGGATATCTATAATCGTTTTCCTGTTGAGTTTAGTAACCGAGCTAACAGCTATGAAAAAGAATCTGTCGCTTATCAGTTTTCCGAAGATATTGCGAACCACGGGCTCCGTCAAGCCAACGCAATAAACGCCCGGTATATGTACACGAAAGAACGAGCCGTGAAAGTAGCCGAAATGGCCGCGCGCAAGAATAAGTACGGCAGAAACCAGTATACTTTTACTCTTGATTGGGCTTTTTGCAGAATAGAGCCGGGTGACTTAGTACGTATATCAGATACGTATAGCGGAATTGATAAACAAGTAGTCAGGGTGACTGCAGTTACCGAAGACGATAGCGGAATGCTTACAATTACGGCGGTATCTGTGCCTCCGGGAAACTATTCCGCGGCTACGTATGATGTACACGATGTAGATCGACCGTACGTTGAATACAATAAAACGGCTCCGGATACTGTTCCAGTCATATTTCAGCCGCCTGCGGATCTTACTGCCGACGGCCTAGAGCTGTGGATAGCGGCAAAAGGCAAAGCGGACGACTGGGGCGGATGTACTGTGTACGTGTCTGACGACAACACAAATTATCGGACAGTCGGGCAAATTGCAGGCTCCGCGCGGTGCGGTAAATTAACACAGCCGCTGTCGCCGATACCGAATCATCCATCGGGTAATCAAGTATTTGTGACGTGTAACGATCAATTGCTTAGCGGTACGCCGCAGGACGCCGAACGCAAGAATACGCTCTGCTGGATAGACGGTGAATGCATGAGTTACGTTAACGCCAATCTGCAGTCAAACGGCGCGTGGCTGCTATCAGGATTGTACCGCGGCCAGTGCAATACAACAATAAGAATGCACGCTAAAGATACAGATTTTGTCCGGCTGGATAATTCTGTGTTTAAAGTACCGTTTACAAAAGACGATATCGGTAAAAAGATTTACTTAAAATTCTGCTCATATAACATTTTCGGGGCAGGCAATCAGGATCTATCCGAAGTCAAAGCTTACGAGTACACATTGGCACCGTACTACATCCCGCCGGTTACGAATTTAACCGTATATAACCGTTACAGACAGCTCGCGGACGGCGTGTCTCGCTATGACATTGTGGTCAACTGGACGCCGCCCGAATTGCAATCTTACCTGCAGGGTGACGTATGGTATAAGACAAGCAATGGGCAGGCAAAAGATTTGGTCATCAAAGAGGGCACCAAAGGGTCGGAATTAGGTTTTGACGGAGAATGGACATTCGGCGGCAGCGGAAAAGACCAGGTCGTCATTCCGCAGGCCATCGTCGGCGACACCTACTTAATCGCGGTATGCACAAAAGATGAATGGGGCGAATCCACAAGTCCGGACACCTCACCACAGCTTAAAATTCTTGTCGCTCTCAAAACAGAAATCCCGAACACGCCCGACGGATTCGGAATAGACTTCGGGTCTGTCTGTACTGCCAGCTGGAAAGAGGTCACGAATACCGATGTTGCATTTTACGAAGTCCGGACAGATGATAACGCTGGCACTGAAACGGCGGGATTGTTAGCACGAACAAATAACCTGTCTGCGATACTGCCGCTGACCGAACGAAGTGGGAAACTGTATCTGTATGCTAAATCCGCTATCGGCAAATACTCCGCCCCAGCCATTTTGCAGTATAACAAGCAGGTACCGAAAAAGCCCAATCCGCCTGTGCTTACAAGTACAATCGGGGGCTTTGGGCTGACCGCAGAAGCGATTCCGAAAGACTGTGCCGGCATGAACATTTATATAAATGGCACTGACGGGCAGAAGACAATCAAGACAGAAAACAACAGCTACAGTCACACTTGCGGCGCAGGAATCTATGATGTGTCTATTGCTTATTATGACCTGTTCGGCGAAGGCGAAAAGTCAGGAGAAAGCCGTGTCGTTGTCAAAGTATCTATCTCAAAGGATATGATTGATGACGAGGCGGTCAGCCTTGCGAAAGTAGACGCGTTAGTTAAGCAAAAGCTCAACGACGGCGCTATTGCAAAGCAAGACGTAACGACAATTGTCTCTAACCTCGGAAATCTCATGCTTGCAAAAGCCAATTATAGTGCCATAGCACAGATGACAGACGCTATTAATTTGCGAGTACAGAAAGGCGATGTTATCAATCAAATTAACTTGTCACCGACAACAACGACGATTGCAAGTAGATATCTACACGTTGGAGCCGAAACAGTTATAGATAACAACGTCATTGTGTCAAGAATGCTTGCAGCAAAAGCGGTTACAGCTGATAAGCTGGCGGTGACAAGTCTATCAGCAATCACAGCAAATATCGGACTGTTGAGGACAAAGACAAACGGAGCACGAATGGAAATTAAAGATAATTTGATTGAAGCATATGGCTCCGATAATAAGCGATATGTGCGGATGGGGGTGTGGTGATGTCACACGGATTACAAGTCTTTAACAGCAATGGCGATGTTATCACAGATTTAACAAAAAGATTTGCAAAAATCATAGAGAAGAAAACTGTAACCGGAACGGGAGAAATTAATGTAGTGGACTACGGAGCGCCAAATAATAAATTTTGGTATTTTATCGTCTCTCCGTCAACAAGTGATACCGAAGAGATATTCCCAGTGCTGCGCATAACTGATCAAGGTAGAAAAATAATCTGGAAAGGTATAGGAGAACCATTAACTTTTTATTTCGGAGTTTACTGATATGAAATTTTTTGAAATATTAAATCCGGACGGGGCGATTGTGATTGACGATACGTTTAAGAACATTGAACTGTTAGATCACTTCTCGATGTCCGAGTGTCGATTTCGTGCTAAAGATGGCCATCCGTCACACGGAACGTACTATTTGCCGCGGTCAAATCCGAAGGCGACATTAGTCGGAATCAGCTTGAATGGATTAAATAATGTGGCACGCTTTGGATTTTCTGCCAATATCGGCGGGATAGAATTTTATGACAGCCACAGCGGCATAGAAAACTATGGTATAGAACCTGTGAAGAGAGATGATATCGCGAGTAAGTCACACGTTTATCTGTTTGGGTTTGGCGACGATGGGCCGTCGGAACACGGAACGGGGTTAGAGATTTGTAATGCTAACGGGAAGGTCGTGTACAGTTCCGCTAAAAGGTACCTTAATGTACTTGGGTGCGGAAGTGAAAAGAGTGAAACGGTGCAGATGAGTGGTACAACCATCGCATTTACACTCGGCACTGACCACGTTACGAAAATATACGAAAACCATAAAGTAGGAGCAAAAGGAGTTGTATATAATAGATATCCGAGATTTACAGTCAATGAAAATAGTATTTCTGTCGGAATGTTGGAAGCACAAACTGTTTATATACCGGACGATGACGCGCCGGATTGGGGGTGGCACCTAATATTTCACTGTTACTATAATTTCGGTTGGTTAATAGGTAATGTTGTTATTTAAAAGGAGAGAAAAATCATGAAAAGAACATGCAAAGTAAACGGTAAAGTATCTTATCCGCAGAATGATGGAGTTTTAACGACATTCAGCTTTCACAATCCGGAAACAGGCGAAGTCTATGCTATGTCAACAACGTCACAAGAAGAAACCGATGAATTGAACTACGGAGACACGGTCACGCTGGAGATTAAAAAAGTCGAGGTATCCGAATGAAACCGCAAACTTTTCAACATCCGGAAATAAGAGATGAGAATGACAACATCATACAGCCCGGGGCGTTTGGTAAAAATACACCGTTCTGCACGAAAGGAAATGACGGTATCTTAGATTACGTCGCAAATGATCTTGAGTATCTATATAAAAAAAGTGAATCGGCGGATAACGATAATCTCAAAGCGAAGTCATTAGCGGTGACAGGTACGAGTGACCTTAATTTAGTCAATGCTGATACGGTCAAAGCGAAGTCATTAGCGGTGACAGGTACGAGTACAGCACCGACGGCACCGACAGGCGACAGCTCTAAAAGAATTGCAAATACAGAATTTGTGCAAAACACAGTATCCGGACTTGTCGGAGCCGCACCGGAAACTCTTGATACGCTTAACGAATTAGCGACAGCACTCGGTAATGACCCGAATTTCGCAACGACGATAGCTAATCAAATTGGTAAGAAAGCAAATCAATCTGATTTAGAAACCGTGTCGACAAAAGTAGACAAAAAGGCGGAGCAGACGGACTTAGAATCCACGGCGTCGTTTGTCAATCGCCTGCAACGCAAGAAAGCATATAAAATCGGCGATATCGTTTATTCTGCAAAAATGCCGTCATGGGCATATCTCGAGTGCACGAAGGCAGGAACCACAGCGGCTACAGAACCAAATTTGTCAACTATATCGGGGGGGGTAGAAGTTAATGATGGAAGCGTGAAGTGGACGGTCAAGACGGTAACCGCAAAAGAATATGTTGATGAAAAATTTGATAATTACGGACGGATGGAAACAATTAATGCGACTATAGACCCACAATACGTTGAAAATTTATCGTGTGTAAAAATAAAAAACATAGTGCATCTTTTTGTACGAATGAAAGGTGCAAAGGAAGGTCTCATTGAAATTGCATCGGGGCTACCAAAATCATTTATAAATCTTGAATTTTATGCCACTATAAACAACAGCAACGGTAAAGCTGTACGATTGACAATAAATACAGACGGTAAACTATATCTCAGTTATACGGATGAATATACTACATCGCCAGGACATGAATCTGTTGCGTGTTTAGTATATTTAACAAACGATTGAAAGGAGTAAACAAAATGCAGGAAATCACAGATGGAAGCGCAAAATTCCGAGTAGTAGACAAGAGATTAAAAGCGATGATTGACATACTCTATCCGATCGGGATAGTAGTAACGACAGCAACGGATGACGCACTAAAGCCGGGTGAAGCAGACGGGCTGGCGCAATGGGAAGAAATCGCACAAAACAGAGTTTTGCAGGGTGCGGAAAGTGGCGCCGGCGGAACAGTAGAAGCAGGGCTGCCGAACATAACCGGATACATAATAGGGTATGGTGGTAGAACAGGATTTGGAGGGGCAGGCGGAATGGCTTATCTATCTGATGAGCAAGAAAGAATCCCGTCGATGGGAGATATTGTTCCGGGAAATACGTCTTCGTTAAAAGCAGTGCTTGACGCGTCAAAATCAAACAATATTTACGGGAACTCAAGCACTGTACAGCCACCCGCGTATAAAGTACATTTTTGGAAAAGGATAAGTTAATCATGACATTTTTTCAAAAATTAAAAAGAAAAATCCGTAGATACAGCAAGCCACCGTATCTGTGGGGTGGATTCGTCACATGTGTTTTTGTCTTAGACTTGATAGACTTCGCGGAATACTTCTGCCGGACAAGTCTCAATCTCTTGGACAAATGGGAATCGAAAACGGTCGTAAGCGTTGTGCTGATGTACATTCTTTCGTTCATTAACAGCTCATACGGCGTCGTGCTCAACGCTTATCTCTGGTTGATTATCATTGACATCAGCACACGCTGGCTCGCCATCGGGTATCAGTATCTTGTAGATAAAGGCATGGATCCTGACTACTTGACAACCCGTGAGAAGCTGTATGGCATTGTTCTTGCGTTCAGCGCAAAACGGCTGAAATCGAAGATCATGCTGTGGGGCTTTCTGACAAAGTTTATTCTCTTCACAATTTTAATTCTCACGGCTTCGCAGATTGATACCGTTTTATCAGCAATTGAGATTCCGCTTTCGTGGCCGGTGCTTAAATTCATGTTCGGGTATATTTGCTACAACGAGATTTTATCTATCTGCGAGAACCTACGGGACGCGGGAAATCATCATATCGACAAGTTGATAACATTACTCGATAATAATATTTTTGCAAAACTCAAGAAATAACCGCTGAAGGGCGGTTTTTTAGATGGAGGCACTTATGACAATAGAAGAATTTAAACAAGAGCTTATCGATAAACGAAGCTATTTTTATCAATTCCCGTGGCCGGCAACGACTTACGGGCACTGGACGGCTGGACGGTATTTTACGACATTTAACGATTATCATTTTAACGTTGACGGCGACGGAGAGATTATCTACACAAGACCATTAGACGAGGTACCACGGGCAACATATCACAGGAACACAGGTAGCATTGCCATCGCTCTGTGCTGCTGCTACAATGCACGCCCGAACGACTTGGGCGAATACCCGCCGACGGAAGCGCAAATTGAAACGCTGGCGAAGATGTTTGCGGTTATCGCAGAGGTTTTCGATAATCCAATTGATCGCGAACATTTTATGACACACGGTGAAGCAGCTAATGATGACGGCTACGGACTGTACAGCGGAGATCCCGACTGCCGCTGGGATTTAGAGCAGCTCTGTAACGGAGATGAAATCGGGACCGGCGGAGATATTATCCGGGGGAAAGCACAGTGGTATTTGGAAAACGAGGTGCAAAATGAACTATCAGGAAAAAGCAAAACAGATTGTTATCGATTACTACAATGAACATGTAGAAAAAACGGACAATAAAAAATTGACAGAAAGTGAAGTTTTTATCGTATGGTTTAGTAAAACATTGCAGAACTGGAAAGCGTTGATAAGCACGACAATATCCGATGGAATGTACTACGAAGTCACATACAATGGTGACAAAAAAGAAACATATCTTGATGCATATAAAAAGTGGGAAAATGTTTGTGTAAAAAATGTGGAGGACTGATGATGTGGAAAATAAGAAAAGGGCTTATTTTATTGGTGGTCTTGCTTTCCTTGTGGTTATCGCCATTGTTATCTGGTTCACATGCGCAGGCAGAAGCACAGTACACGATCTCCGAAACGGATCTAACGACATTAGAAACGAACTTGACAACGCTCGAACAGCACAGCAGGGACAAGTCGATACTCTTAGACAAGCAAGCGAAGCAACTGAACGAAGCGCAGGAGCAATTGAAAATAGTGAACAAGCAAATCAGGAAATCTCAAGAATTGAACGAACAGATGCAGAACTCATTAGAGAAAGCAAATCAATACTTGAAAGAGTACGAGAAAGAGGCAGAACGGAAAATAAGAATTAAAACTCGACAAAGAAATCTATGGATAATGACAACAGTAGTAGCCGTGGGAGCGGCCATCTCCCGAAGGTGATCCGGTATCTACGAAACGGGGCGGGAAACCGCCCTCTTTTTTTATATGTTAATATAGAATAATGTTATAGTGCAATGTGTTATAAGTCATTGACATATAGTTCATTGTACTATATACTATATACAGAAAAAAATATGGTTATTAAAAACAGGAGGAATAAAATGAAACTTGAAACGGAAGAACTCAAAAAATATGAATTTACAGGAGAGGAAAACACGTATAATGGAAACACCGTCCGGAGAATTCGAGCAATCCGGGATTTCGGAAATATAAAAGCCGGTGATCTTGGTGGCTGGCTCGAAAAGGAAGAGAATCTCTCTCACAGAGGCAATTGCTGGGTCGCGGATAATGCTACAATCAGGGGAGATGCGCGTATACTCGATGATGCTGTGGTTTCCGGAAATGCTACCGTATACGGACGTGCCATAATACGAGATGGTGCTCGCGTATACGATGGGGCACTAATATACGGAAACACATCTATCTACAGAAATGCTCAAGTATACGGAGATGCTACTGTATACGAGGGTGCCGAGGTCAATGATAATGCTAAGGTATTTGGCGAAGCTAAGGTGTATGGAAACGCTCAAATATGCGGAAACGCACAGATATACGGAGACGCATCTGTATACGGATTAGCAAAAGTTTTTGGAAATGCGAAAGTACATGGATTTTCAAGCTTCGGAGAAAGAATATTAATAGGATCTGACGGTAATATTGAAGAATATAGAGATTATATGTCAATATCCGGACTGGGAAGGTCATGGGGCATGCATATTACATTTTACAGAAATCAAGACGGGGGGATTTCAGTAGCAACCGATGACAGTCCTGACGATACTTATTCCGGAACAATTTCAGAATTCCGCAAAAAAATAAAGACTATATATTATGGCCAATATTCTTACGAAGGAACTAAATACGAAAAAGCGTATAACACAGCAGCCGATTTAGCGAAAATTCAACTCAGCGAAGATGCAAAATAAGAGGGTAAAAATGGAGAAAGTCAACAGAATAAAAGCAGCTCGTTTAGCAGCAGGACTCTCACAAAGAGAAATGTCAGAGCTCTTGCGTATCCCGAAAAATACAATAACCGGATGGGAGCAGGGACGGCGGACACCGCCGGAATACGTCGAAAGACTAATCATAGAGAAGCTGAACTCTACAATAAAAATACAAAAAGAGCGAGAGTGATATCGCTCTTTTTTACGATCTTGATACGTCAAAAATTCGTCAAAAATCGACGAAATATACTGAAACGTTTTGAAACAAAACACGGAATCACAAATACTAAAAACATAGTAACTATCAGCGCCTGAAACGTTTTGAATTGTTTTGAAATACAACCAAGTTATTATATAATAAAAATATACAGGAGCAGATGCTATGGCATTGTACAGAACGTATTCGGATTATCTGAAAGAAAAATATAATGAGAAAGTTTATAAGATTCCGATTGCCCTTCCCGTGACTTGTCCGAATCGAGACGGTACATTAGATAGTGACGGGTGCATTTTTTGCGGTTCTATTCGGGCGGACTATGAAACAAAGGCGGTGGGAATGGAAATCACCCGCCAGATTGATCGGAGTATTTCCCATGTGGGACCGAAATATAAGGCGAAAAAATTCATTGCTTATTTTTTGAATTTCACAAATACCTATATGCCGCTTTCCCGATTCGAATACTGTGTGGAGGAAGCCTGCGGGCATCCTGATATCGTAGGACTTGCGGTTTCCACAAGACCCGATTGTATCCATGAGTCGTACCTGGAGGTACTCAGAGAGGCCCAGGGGAAATACGGGACGAATATCACGGTAGAGCTTGGGCTGCAAAGCGTAAATTCCCACACACTTCTTAAAATAGGACGATGCCATACGGTGGCAGAGTTTATTGATGCGGCTCTTCAAATTGGCAGGTATCATTTTGATTTATGCGCGCACATCATTGCTGATTTGCCGTGGGACGACCGTATCGATGTGGAAGAAGCGGCAAAACTGGTTTCGGTTCTTCCCGTCACGGAAATAAAAATACATTCTCTCTATATTATTAAAGGAACGAAATTGGCGAAGATGTATGAAAAAGGGGATATAAAACTTTTACCCCCTGAAGAATATGCGGAAAGAGTTGTTCTGATTTTATCCATGCTCCGCCCTGATATCGTGGTGCAGCGAATTGTGGGGCGTGCTTCGGCAAATACGCTTTCCGTAAATGGCGGACGTCCGTGGTGGGAAGTAAAAGAATATATAGAGAAGCTGATGAGAAACAGACATATTCAACAGGGATCGGCCTGTAATTATCTTCACGGGGCAGCTGTTCGAAGATTTCTGCATGAATAAGAATCTTTCTTTGGTTTATATAAGATGGGGTGAAGCACTATAAAAACGAAAGTAGAAAAAGAAATACTGGTACAGGGAATGCAGGACGCCGCTCGTGTGTTTGCGCAGGGCGGCCGTCTGCTTGCACTGGCGGGAGAACATTATGGCACGGATATCTTATGCCGCGGGAATCTGATCCGTGTAAAAGGATCGGAAGAGAAAGTATACAAAAGCCTGTCAGTGATTGAAGAGATTTTATCTGACGCCAAAAGAGGCATCCGTGTTTCTGAAAGACAGATGCTCCTCATCATGAAGCTTTTTGATGAGGGGAAGATGGAACTGCTTCATGAGATGAAAGAGGATATTATTAATCTTACACGGAATGGAGAAGCTGTCCGTCCGAGAACGTTAGGGCAGAAAATGTATGTAGATGCGATCCGTCGGAATTCCATTACCTTTGGCGTTGGTCCCGCGGGAACAGGAAAAACATACTTGGCGGTCGCATTGGGAGCGTTCTTTCTGAAAAATCATGATGTCCGGCGGATTATTTTAGTGCGGCCGGCGGTGGAAGCAGGTGAAAAACTGGGGTTTCTCCCGGGGGATATGCAGGAAAAGGTAAATCCTTATCTGCGCCCTTTGTTTGACGGTCTTTTGGATATGTTCGGGCCGGAAGAGTTCATCCGGCTGCAGCAGAAAGGCCAGATTGAAGTGGCTCCGCTTGCGTATATGAGGGGCAGGACGCTTGAAAAATCTTTTGTCATTTTGGATGAAGCGCAAAATACGACAGTGGAACAACTTAAAATGTTTCTGACCCGCCTGGGGGATCGCTCAAAAATGGTTATTAATGGCGATGTTACCCAAATTGATCTTCCGCCTCATGTGAAAAGCGGACTTATTGATGCGCAGCGTGTTTTGGCAAATGTTTCCGATATTGAATCCGTGACATTTACGGAAGATGATGTGGTTCGCCATGATTTGGTGGCGGCCATTATCCACGCTTATGAAGAAGATACAAAAAAGAAAAGACAGGGGGTGGAAGATAATGGAAATCACGATTAATTACAGTGATGAGCAATTTTACAGTGAAGAGTTGGAAACGCTCATTCTGAGAGTTCTTTCGAAAGGGGCGGAATTGCAGAACGTGGCGGAAGACGCGGAATTAAGTCTCCTTATCTGTGACGCTGATACCATTCATGAACTGAATAAAACATACCGCGGAGTTGACGCGCCGACGGATGTCCTTTCCTTTGCTTTAAACGAGGGCGAAGAAGAGGACGGTATGGAGGAAGAAAAAGTGTTGGGCGACATCATTATTAATTTGTACCGCGCGGTTGAGCAGGCAGAAGAGTTCGGGCACAGTAAAGAACGGGAAATGGCGTATTTATCTGTACACGGATTTCTCCATATTCTTGGTTATGATCATTATGATCCGGAGGAGAAGAGGAAAATGCGGAAAAAGGAAGAAGAAATACTTGGTGCCTGCGGTATGGAACGTATTGTAACGGAAGGAAAACTTGAAAATGATGGGGAATGAAGCGGCAGCTTTGGTTTCTGCAGCGCTTGCAGCAAGAAAGAATGCGTATGTTCCCTATTCGGGATACCCCGTAGGGGCGGCGGTTCTTGGTGAAGATGGAAATGTATTTACTGGCTGTAATGTAGAGAATGTTTCTTATCCCGCGGGTATGTGTGCGGAAAGGAACGCCATCGGCAGTGCGGTAACAGCAGGGTGTACAAGTTTTCAGGGAATCGCTGTGGCGGGGAGCGATAAGGGTTTTACGATGCCCTGCGGAATCTGCCGCCAGGTCATAGCGGAATTTCATATCCCCGTGGTCATTGTGGCAAAAGATGAAGACCACTATAAAATTTTTGATGGAAGCAAATTGCTTCCCCATGCTTTTGAAGAAGGCTGTTTAAAGACAGGAGAACGAAATGGCTGAAGAAAAATTCCATTCTGGATTTGTTGCCCTTGTAGGACGGCCGAATGTGGGAAAGTCTACCTTGATGAATGCGGTTTTGGGGGAGAAAGTTTCCATCGTGTCTGCTCATGCGCAGACGACGCGGAATAAGATTACCGGTGTATGGAATGGTAAAAATTCTCAAGTTGTCTTTCTTGACACACCGGGAATGCATAAGCCGCAGAGTAAATTAGGGCAGGTGATTCGTCAGAGTACGGTGGACGCTTTGGATGAAGTGGATGTCATTGTCTTTATTTGTGCCTATAATGATCCCCTCGGGGCGGGCGATCGGTATATTTTGAGTCTGCTCAAGGATAAAAAAGTACCCGTCGTGCTGGTTCTGAGTAAGATTGATTTGATAAAAAAAGATATGCTGTTAAAGAAAATAGGACAGTACAGCAGAATACACCCGTTTTCGGAAATCATTCCGCTTTCCGCCCGAAGCGGAGAGAATTTGAAAGAATTTACGACGGTTCTGGAAAGATACCTGCCTGAAGGCCCTAAGTATTTCCCTGATGATATGGTGACAGATCAGCCGGAGCGAAATATTGTGCAGGAAATTGTAAGAGAGAAATTACTGCTGCGTACAAGAGAAGAAGTTCCTCATGCGATTGGCGTATTTACTGAAGAATTTAGTGAGCGGGAAAATGGAAAGGTATATATCCGCTGTACGATTTATGTGGAACGGGATTCTCAGAAGCGTATCATTATCGGGAGGAAAGGCACCTTACTTAAAGAGGCCGGGCAGGAAGCACGAGAGGAAATACAAAATCTGATCGGCGCTCCTGTATTTCTTGATTTATGGGTGAAAGTCAGCAGAGATTGGAAGAATAAAGATTATATTCTTCGGGAATTAGGGTATAAAGAGCATAAGTAATGTTTTAAAAAGGAGGAATGACTTATCAATATCCACGTAGAATGGGTGATTGTATGGATTTTCGTTGCGCTTTTTGCGGCAGCCGTCAATTATGTATGTACTGCTGTTAATTTTTCTTTTGCGCGAATGAGAAAGAAATACATCGAAGACAATGATGAACTGGATGCGGAGAAAGTGGAAAAAGTGGCTCCTTATTATCAAAAGACTTCTGTGGTACTTGCGGGGACACAGATCGGTTATCTTTTCTGCAGCAGCATTTTTGCCCTTTCTTTATACCAGAGTGTCCGTCACATGGTTTTGTTTTGGGAAGAAACCAATTTTTTTTCCGCGGTGCTGGTATATGCCGGTGTTTCTGCCTACATTGTTATTGCACTGATGCTCTATTGGATTTTTACCATTCTTGTGCCGGGATCCATATCATTGGTCAGGCCGCTGTCCATGTTATCCTCTTATACATGGTTCATCAATTTGTCCGGCAGGCTATGGAAGCCTTTCATTTTCATCGGCTTGTTCGCGGTAAAAAAGATATTGGATATGAAAGGAATCCCGTGCAGAGACGAAGTTAATTTCACTTATACCGAAGATGAAATCCGTTGCATCGTGGAAGAAAGTCATCGCGGCGGGCGTTTGAATACTCTTGAAAATACGTTGATCAAAAATTCTTTTGACTTTTTTGATTTAGATGTGAGGGATGTCATGATTCCCCGGAATGATATGGTCGTTTTGGATTTTAATGATGATATGGACGTAATGCGCCGGAATATTTCAAAAACGCATCATACCTGTTATCCCGTGTGTATGGAGGACAAGGATCATATTCTTGGATTTATTCATGTAAAAGATTTTTTAGAAAGCCTTTTGAGGGGTGAGTACAATATAAAAAGAATCATGAGGGAAATACTGACTGTACCTGAAGTTATGCCCGCGCCGGCCCTCCTTCAAATGATGAAGAATAAGAGGACATACCTGGCGGTCGTCGTGGATGAGTATGGAGGGACGTCAGGCCTTGTGACGCTGGAGGATCTGATGGAAGAGCTGGCTGGAGAAATTCCGCAGAATGAGAGCAACGCGCCTGCTGAAATTTTGCGTGTGAATGACCATGTTTATGAGTTTGACGGTACCGTCATCCTGGAAGATGTTTCTGAAAGGCTCCAAATGGAGTTTGATGATGAAGAAAGAAATAATACGATTGGCGGGCTGATTTTTTCGAAATTGGAACGGATACCCCAAGTCGGTGATCATATTTCTTTTGGCGGGTGGAAGTTTACCGTACTTAAAATGTACGGATTCCGTATTATGCGTGTGAAGGCGGAAATGGATCGTAAAGAAGAAACGGAACCAGACAGTCATGAATAAATTGCTTAAAAATGATGAGGGGATCCTTCTTCATGCTCATGGGGGGAAGGATGGCGGGAAAATTGCGGATGTATTTACTTTATCTGCCGGATTAGTACGGATCTATGTAGGCAAGACGGTGCTTGAACGATGTGGAAGCGGCGGTATGGTTTCTTTTGCGTTTCTTCGGTTCACTGCGTGGAAAGATGGCGAGAATTTTTTCATGTCCCAGTATGAGAGCCGGATGCTTTTGGATATGATGAATTTATCCTATGAAGAAATGCAGTGCTGGTACTATGTGATTGAGTTGGTCAGTATATTCTTTCCAAAAGAGGAAAGAAATGAAAAGGTATACCGGCTTTTGGGACGTGCGATGACTGTTGCCGCATGTAAAAATAAAAAGGTGGCAGCGCTGATTGTATCCGTGCAGCTCCTTCGGGCAGCCGGCATTGATGCGGGAAGTCATGAAACAGAACGTGAATTACATTTGTCACCGGCAGGGATGAAGCTTATGCAATCTTTTTCTGATTATGATTGGGGATCGGAGTGGGGAGGCTCTATTAAGGCATCAGTTTTTAAGGAGTTGGCGGGGTATATAGATAAATTTATTCTCTGCTATGGAGATGTAAAAATGAAAACAGCCGGCGCTTTTTTGATAGAAGTATAGATCAGATTAAATGCCAGAATATCCGTCATAAGGCACACGAAAAAAGACTGTGAAAAGTATTTCGCATTTTCACAGTCTTTTTTGCATCAGATTCAGTTGTGGGGAACCATATCTTTAGGGTCGAAAGTTCCATTCTTGCGGCGTTCAGAAAATTCAGCAACAGCAGTAAAGAGGACATCACTGGAACTGTTCAGTGCCGTTTCACAGGCATCTTCAAGAACACTAATGATGAAGCCTACGCCGACGACCTGCATGGCAATATCATTGCTGATACCGAAAGAGGCACAGGCCACAGGAATCAGAAGGAGGGAACCGCCGGCTACACCGGAAGCGCCGCAGGCGCCAACTGTGGAAATCAGGCACAGAAGAAGCGCTGTCGGAAGATCGACAACAATTCCCAATGTGTTGGCAGCAGATAAAGCCAGTACAGAAATGGTAATGGAAGCGCCCGCCATGTTGATAGTTGCGCCGAGCGGAATAGAAATTGTAAAAGTATCGGGGTTAAGGCCCAGCCGCTTGCACAAGGTCAGATTGACAGGGATATTTGCTGCGGAACTTCTTGTAAAGAATGCATATACACCGCTTTCACGGATTGTTGTCCAGACAAGAGGATAAGGGTTATGGTGAACATTGAGGAATACGATAATCGGATTCATAACAAAAGCAACAAGAATATAGGCGCCGATCAGGACAGCCAAAAGTTTTGCATATCCCAACAGGGCATCTACACCGGCAGTACCGACAGAGTCAGCAACAAGTCCCATGATGCCAAGCGGAGCGAAGTGGATGACCCAGGTGACGACCTGAGTGATAGCACGGGCTATATCATCAAGCACAGATTTTGTTGTACCGTTTGCGTAACTTTTGAGTGCAAGACCGGCAATGATCGCCCAGGCCAAGATACCGATGTAATTTGCAGTAAGAAGCGCATTGACCGGATTATCTACAACGGAAAGAATTACATTGTGCAATACTTCAACGATGCCGGAAGGCGGAGCCAGTTTGGCATCGGCTGGCCCCCCGGGGGGGAGAAAGGGCTTGGTCA